>Ga0214545_1010779_pt1 | contig 13015 bp, 9 predicted proteins | sample CNSS4metaG_FD_160064 | JGI IMG/M metagenome (GOLD analysis project Ga0214545, IMG submission 160064) | Root nodule microbial communities from cowpea collected in UCLA plant growth center, Los Angeles, California, USA - CNSS4 | ecosystem: Host-associated > Plants > Roots > Nodule | place: USA... | reverse complement strand
GTTAAATCAATGTTCTGCCCAACTACCCTCAAACCAAGACCAACACATACGTCTAATAAGCTAAAAGCAACAACTTTTGTACCCATGTCAAACCCCCCCAGCCTTTCAACCCACCGACTAATTAACAAACTCAACAGATTCCTAGATATCTTCACAAACTCTTTCAACTCAACCAACCATGCAAATGGTGTTGCCTCAATAAATGACTTTTGATCGTTTGTTAACTTCTTATTCAAACTACCAATAAATTTGGTTCGGCATGAATGCCTAAAACAAATCTAGATCAACAAAAAAAAAAACTAGTTATAGCAATTTTAATCAAACACACATTCAAAACAAAATGAATTAAAAAAATATCATACCTTCCAGTCAACACTAAAACCGCTTCCTTCTTTAACTTGACTCATAATTTTGACCTGAAAACACAAATGCAGTCACCACAAATTCATAAGAAATCATCCCGTCAATATTACAATTAAATAACACACTACCAATCAAAACCTACATTCAACACAATGATTATCATGAAAATCTTAAAAAAGTAAGTAAACAGTGATATTAGAGAGACATTTTTTATCAAATCCACCATTATTAGACATACATTTTTCGAGGCCACACCAAAACGATACAACCACGACGTCAATGATTTGGGGAAAACAAAAAAATCATACCTTGAACCAAATGGAAGAATACCCTGCAAATGGAGAACACTGTGATGTTAAAAAACCCCTTTCACTGGAAAACCCTAAACACTTACCATACACACAACAACACAAAGAAGTTACCTTTCCGTGTTTAGGGGCGGTGGATTTTCGAAGGAGACCACCAAAACGGTGGACTGCGCACGGACGGGGGACCTCGCAGGGACGGGGGACTTCGCAGGCACGGTTGTCTTCGCAAGGATGGCGGACTTCGTCGTGGTGGTGGATTTTTGAAATGGACGATGGACTTTGTGCCTGCGCTGTGGACTTCGAAGGGGTGTGGCAGTTCAGAGGTGCGATGGAGCGGTGGAGAACAAAAATGTTGGTATGGAACCCGTGAAGTTTCTGCAAATGTCTGCGAAGTGAAAATTTTTCCCTCTTTTTTCAATTTCACAAAATGCCCGTTAGTTGACGGCAACACGTGAAAGGGGAACTTAAGTTCAGATTTCTTCACTCACGTGCCACTCCACTTGTTTCAATTAAAAAAAATGAAAAATTTAATTCCACGTAAGGTAGTCAATTCGGTAGTCAAATTGGGTAGTAACTGTAACATTTTCCCAATAATAATTAGCAATCACAATTCAGTGGGTTTTACTTTTGCATCCTTTGTTTTGAAGTAAACATTGATTTTTCATTATCTTGATTCAATGGTGTGACATTTTCATTCTCGTCTACTTGATCATTTTTAATATTTTAAATATTACATAAATGATTTATAAAAAAAAGTTTCACGAACAAAGATCGAAGATTTAATATCAAAATGATATATATATCTTATTTTCTCTGATGTTAAGTATTTATAAATAATTTATAATAGTATAAATCTCAATAGAGATAGTAAAATAACAATTTTACAAAATTAAATGCTTTGTCAAATATGTAACTTGTCCCTTAATTTTTCGTGAAGATTGCAATTAGTTAATCTTTGAAAACACATAGGTGTTAAGATGAAAAATGCACATAGTTAAGTTAAATTCATACAAGATGAAAACACATAAAGGCCTACTCCAAGTTGTAGAGAATGTTTACTACTTTTATTTGTAAAAGAGATTCATTAGTTAAAGGACAAGTCACATAAGATAGTCTATTGCACAAAGAACTAAAGTTATTTTTCTTCGAAAAACCCTCAACTAAACAATGTCAAGTTTGGAAGAATATTTGTTTGAGTGAAAAATGACTTATGGAAAGAATATTTGTTTTTAAGAATAAAGTGATTTGGAACGAATGTTTGGTTAAGTCATAAGTGACTTTTGGAAAAAAATACTTTGTTAACCATAAGTGACTTGACAAAAGAATATTTGGTTAAGTCAAGAGTGACTTGTTGAAATAATACTTGATTAAGCTAGGATTAGTGACTTGTTGAACAAATATTTATTTGAACTAGAAATGGCTTGTTAAAAGAATATATGGTTGAGACTATAGTGGCTTGTTGAAAGAATACATAGTTGAGACAATAGTGGCTTGTTCAAAGAATACTTGGTTGAGACAATAGTAGTTTGTTGAAAGACTACTCAAGGGGTTAGTCCAGAATGGATATGAACCCAAACAATAATCAAGAGGTTATATATGAGTGCTTATGAGCCCAAAGAATACTCGGTTTTTACTTCACAACATGAGTTTGCTTAATCAAAGTCAAATAGCTTATTGAGAATTGAACGTAGCCTCCGAGGTCAAGCAAACAAGTATAAAAATGTAGTGTATTCTCTCTTTCTTTATCTCTTTATATTGGATGTTATTTTTATCTGAACTACCATATAAGCAGAGCCACTGCAAGATTATATATAACTACAGTGTTTTTCAATAAGTAAATCAATTAATTTTTAAAGCTTCATCCAAAACATTTCATCATATTCAACTACCATCAATTGATTGCTTGATATATAAAATTATCATTTGAATATTTCCTATGAGAAGATATTTGCGAAAAGTGCCTATAAGAATTTTAAAACACAATTCAACATTTTCTTCTTATTGATGAGTCCATGACTCGCCATGAGGCAATGAAGGACCTTATAAGGAGAGTGGCTAGAAGCATAACTAGAAGAGAGGTCTTTAACCCTTCTTTTTTATCTTTATTTTCCATTTCAATATGTTGACTTTCCTTAACTTGACTTTTGTTAACTTGCCTTTGGTTAACTTATTGACCATAGTTGACTAGACTTAAGTTGACCATAGTTGACTAGACTTAAGTTAACATGTTGACTCTTTTGTTTGTTTGTTTTATAAGATAAGCTTATGCCAACAACAATGAGGATTGCACTACTTCGAGTGGAAGAGAGCCTTAATCTTGGGACCACACAAAAGGGGCACATATTTGGAGAGAGAGGGAGAGCTTAAAGTTGACCTTCATAGAAGGTCAATGGGCAAACACTTGGAGAGCCTTGGAGGCCAAGCTAGGGTTCTCTCCTTTCCAAGACACCTCCTTTAGACTTAGTTTCTAGAAGCTTAGTTTGTCTTTTTATATGTACACCTTTTTGCTTTGTATTATTACAAAGAGACCCTTCACCTTCACATATATAAAAGTCTCTTCAAGACTTTTTAAAAGGTTGAATATTCTTTAGCATAAACATTTATATTTAACCATTTGTGAAAGGCTTTTCTTTAGGAGTGTCTTATTCCTCTTGCCTTATCTTGAGACTTGTACTCAAGTATCGACCTTCACCACTAATCTTGGGTTGGTGAGCTCTAATGCCCCCCTAAATGGCATGCCTACACCTTGAGTTCCTCCTCCCCTCTTCTATCGTCCATCTTTGTTCATCTTTTTCTTCTCTCTGGTTCCATTATGCTATATTCAATTCGAACTTCATGATTTTCATATTGTTCTTGTTTTTGTTTTCATTAATTAAGCTTTTCTTCTATTCTTGAACTCATGGAAATTCACATTCACATTTAGATAAGATTGTTATCTTAATGTCTAGTGAGAATCTTCCTTGAGTTTTCTTAAACACTAAAACACCATATTTTTGAAACTCTAAAATGGGTCTTTATCACTTATGTTTTCCTTGTTTTCACAACAACCTCAAAGACCACTGAATACAATTATGGAAGAGGAAGTGTGAAAACAAGTATAAAAGATTTTGAAGGTTGGAATGACCTATTAGATCTTCAATGGTGCCTTGGTGGGCCCGATATAAGTGTTATTAAAGAATACAAGATAACATGAATAAAAAACAGAAAAAAAAAACAACTCATACCCTATTAAGCAGTTACTAGATGGAGAATATACATTAAATATTTGTGGTTGAATTAAGTCATAAGGAAAGACAACTTTCCTTTAACTTTCATGTATCAAATACTATAAAGATTGGTCATATAAAAGTTTTCTTACTTCTTGGGTGGATATTCAGGTTACAACACAATATTAGTCAACAAACTATATCAAGAGAAGACAACATTTACTTTCCCTTTTGGTAATTTTCATATAAAATAATCTTGTTTGGGTTATATAATCCACCCTGAACATATCAAGCTTACAATTATTCTTTACTTCATTGAAAAATGTAGTAAGCTATTTTGGATGACTTTTCTATGTTTGGACCATCTTTTTCTATTTGTTTAAATAATATTGAGTTTTTGTTACAAATATACATAAAGAGCAGCATGATCTTCACATGAGAAAATTTCGTTTTATACTTCAAGAACATATATGGTTGGGTGATAAAATTTTAGCCAAAGAAATCAAGGTTGATAGGAAAAAGGTAGATGTGATTGAGAAATTACCCTCACATGTAAATGTGAAATTGTATGATCAAAATGACTAGTTTGTGTGTATATTCCTTGGAATTTATTGGTTGATCAAAAACTAGAAGCTAAGTGTTAAAATACATCTACACACCTTTCTTTAACTTGTGCTAAGCTAGAATCTCAAAATAGAAAAAAAAAATTCAAGCCCATATTGCAAAAAGCCAATATTTATATTACTTGGAAAGTTCAAAAAAATTGCTAAGTATGAAGTGGTATGATTTTGGCTTGCGTGACTTGAGTGTTTGATGTTTATGGCAAATTAGTTCTTTCATTAATTCTACCTAGTCTTCTTTGGTATATACGTCATTAATTAGTCTTTAAGATTGCATGCTCAATATATTCCCATACAGTGTTATTTCCATGTATTGCTTATGTTAGTCTCTTTGATAAGTTTTGTCACATGAATTTATTTCTTTAGAGTTTAACTTTCTTGTTTTTGGTATTTTTCTTGCTTGTCATTATGCTTCTTAGTTTTGTCATTTGAAGTTTTCTTTTCCTTGAAATTCTTACTGTGTTTGATTGTAACCACATTCACTTGTGTTTTCTATTCTCTTGAATTTTTAGGACCTAAAGGAGTTCACATTATCTTATGAGAGTTTGAGTGATAGCCTAGCCTATTGCATGTGATAAGGAAACCCAAACACTTTGAGGGTGTTGTTTTGGTACAAAATTTGTCTCTATTTTAACATCCTAAGTTGTTTTGTGTTTGTTTTTGTCTCAACCTTGAGACTTTCTTGCAGGAAAACATAAACTGAATGAGATTATGGAAGAAGAGAGAGAAGAATCACCAATCAACTATGCACCTAGCCAAGGAGAATCCTTGATTGCACAACACAACAATGAATCAACTATGGTGAGGTTGATTCAACAATTGGAAGTGTATAGAAGAAAAGGCATAAATCAAATCCTAGAAGTTAAGCAAGAAAATGAACAAAGAGAAGCTAAGGAACTAGCTAAAGAACAAGCTAGCATTAAGGTTAGGAAAAGAAGGAGCCCCTCATCTAAGGAATCCATTGTGGAGGGTGAAGAAGGCATCATTATAGAGGTGATAGAAGGCACAATTCAACATCAAGGAGACTACCATTGTTGATCAAGATCTCCAAGTTTAAAGGAGACAATGACCCCAACATCTACTTTGAAATGGGAGTAAAAAGTTGATAAATTTTTAATGTACATCAAGTAGGAGAGCAAGAACAAGCAGATTTAGTTATCGTAGAATTAGAGGGATATGACGTGACTTGGTGGCATCAATTGTGTTTGAACAATTACCAAAAGTCACTCGAAACTTCTTGGATGGACATTAAAGGTTTAATGCACTATAGATTTGTACCCTCCTACTATAGAAGGGATTTTGAAGCTCTAAAGGCTTCAACAAGAGTCTATGTGTGTGAATGACTATGCTAAGTTGACGGAATCTTTACTCCTCAAAGTGAACTTACAATTTGAAAGTGAAGAGGAAAAGGTAGCTAGATTTGTAAGCGAGCTTAGGAGGGAAATTCAATATGTAATAGAATTGTATGAATACTTTTCTCTTGAAAATTTTTTACCCTTGGCTCTAAAAGGTGAAACACAATTGGGAAAGAGAAACGAAGCCAAGAGGAGTAGCTATATAATGACTACTACAATAGTAGTTGGAAAGCAAAGGAAATAAAATATGATAAGTTTCCTTCTAACACCTACTAGGACTAATTCGCCTAGGACTTCTCAAAATACTCCTAATTATTCTCGAGGATCAAGGTCAAGTTCTAAAAAATATTTTAAATGCTAATGGTATGGACACATGGCTTCAAATTGTCCTACCAAAAAAACTATGACCATGAACACTAAAGGAGAAATAGAGAGCGAAGCTATGGAGATTCTATGAGATTATCATAACTCCCATTATCAAGTATGTTTTAGTTGAGAAAGAATCATTGCTAAAGTTTTCCATGTTAAGTTCTTTTAACCTACTTTTTTCAAAGATGTCCATGACCATGACAAAAGGCGTGACAAATGTTAGCACAATCAGATGCCACTTCAAAATATTTAAGAAGTAGAGGTATTTAGATGCTAGGAAATGGACTTTATCGCTCTTTTGCCTACTTATCATTTTACACAATGTTGTTCAACAAAAAAATATTTAATTATAGTGGAATACATAATAAAACTATTTGTTATGACATAACATTAGGTCCTCATGTCAAAAAAATAAGATTGGGTACATGTACTGATAAAAAAATATACAATAAAATCCACATGAGTTCATAACTAAGAGAGTGAAACTAGGATGTCTACTCTCCATAATGAGTTCCTTTACTCAATACCACAAACCTCAATTTTAATGATAATACATCTCAATATCTACCTTTTCTCATTGCAATCAAATCATTGTATAACTCAAACAATCCATTCATAAATTTTCAACAAAACACCAATTCAATAATAATGTAATTCAATCATATATATAAATATAACATATCACTCATCCACTAACATCTCAAAACATATATTTAAACAACACAATAAATTTTTTTATGACAAAGAAATATCGTTTAAGTAAGACATCCTTCCTTTAGTGACCTTCTTTCTATAAAGCAAGAATTTGTCTTTTCCTCATTTTAGCTTCCAAATGAGTGCTTCAACACCAAGATATGAAAGGACATAGAATAAATTGACATTTCGTCACTTAAACTATAACATATGGCTTAATTGAGTGGTTTTACTACTTAAATCATTCAAATGGTATTCTTATTGCTTGAGTGACATAGATAAAAATCATAACTTGATAATGAGCTAAGACAAATTTTCATTTAATTATAAATATATCTTCATTGTTACAATTCAAAATATCTATGTCTCAATTCAAATGAATTACAACACTTCGTTCGTTGAATAACAAAAATACTAAAATTTATACATTAACTACCCTTTCATAAAAAAAATAATTGAAACATCCAAAGGTTATATAAACCTCATTTACTTTTTTTATATAATCATGTATACAAATTAATCCCGTATATTCAACTACTTGAACAAATAACCAATAAAACCCAAATATATGGAAATACAAATTCAAACTAATCTAACCACAAAATTTAAGATCTTATGTAAATCCTATTAAATAATAAATTATGCTTCATCTGTATCAACCACCAAAACATCTTTTCCAATTCTACAATACATAATTAAAACTATATAAAAGCATTTACGCTTAAGATGTTTAATGAACTTTATTCCAAATTTCGAATCTTCTGCCACATGTACAAATTTAATTTTTATCATCACAAAAATTCTACCATTAATATTTCTCAATCAAAACTAACCAACACCACACCAATTTACCTAACTTGAGATCCAAACCATTAAAACTCTCATTCTTTTTCCTGACTTCTAAATATACTTTGACTCAAAATAAACTTATAAAATTAAAAAAGTCAAGAAAAATAAGAACAATTAGAAATGTCCAAGAGCTTTCCCATAATACTTAACTAAAATGACAAATTCATCGTTACAAATCTAAACTAGCATAAATTCATCTTTTATTATTAAAACACATATGTAATAACTTAAATCCCTATATGCAAAAGAAACTATAAAAAAAATAGTGATAAAAGGAAAAAGTAAAATATATTCAAAACAAAAGTCAAATCTATAGCATAACCTGTTAGGTCTATAGAGGGAGAGGTTCACCAGAGAGATACAATATCAATGAGACTTAAATCCAACCACATAAGGCATTGACACCACTCTCAACCCAAAACCTTAAGACAATGGGTTTATGGGTCTTCCTTCTTATATGGTGCTCCACTTTCTCATTTATACACAATGTGGGACTTGGACTCACGCTTGGATTCCCAACAATCTCCCCCTCCAACGAAAGCATTCCCAACCACGAGTACCCGTTCTTGTACTGTTGTTCTTCTTAATGGGACATGCTTACCTAGAACCCTTGCTAGGTAGACTTTTAATACAGGGACTTGCACTCGTCTGAGTCAATTTTAAACATCGACTCTGATACAACTTGTTAGATATATAGAAGGAGAGGTTCACTGGAGAGATATAATACCGATGAGACCTGAGCCCAACCACACAAGGCATTGACACCACTCTCAACCCAAAACCTTAAGGCAATGGGTTTACGGTTTTTATCCTTATATAGTGCTCTACTTTCTCATTTTTAGCCAATGTGAGACTTAGACTCACACTTGGATTATTAACAATCTCCCCCTCAAGGGTGAGTCCCTTCAACCATATTGGTACACTTTCCCTCCAACGGAAGCATTCCCAACCGCGAGTATTCCCAACCACGAGTACTCATTTTTTGTCTTTTTTGTACCGTGATTCTTCTTAACAGGACACACTTACCTGGAACCCTTGTCAAGAAGACTTTCGATACAAGGACCATATTGCACTCGTCTGAATCGGTCACCAAGACTAACCATCGACTCTGATACCACTTGTTAGGTCTAAGAGGGAGAGGTTTACTGGAGATATACAATACCAATGAGACCTAAGTCCAACCACATAAGGCATTGACACCACTCTCAACCCAAAACCTTAAGACAATGGGTTTATGACTATTCCTCCTTATATGGTGCTCCACTTTCTCATTTTTACCCAATGTGGAACTTAGACTCACACTTGAATTTCCAACAACACATACCGTTAGTGAAGTAATATGATCATTGTTAATAACATAGTTGCCGATACATTAGATACAAATAAAACAACAATTCACATATCATCTAAAAGATCTAACCACAAACTTATATAAGTTTCATCCTTCTCTATAATCATTTCCATACATCATAATTCACTTAAAAAATCACAAATCAATTAATTATTCAAACTAATATTCATTTTACATTTATAATAAACATTGAAATATAATCCATTAAAGAAATAAGTAAAGAAAAATAAAGAAAGAAAAATTCAATTTTTTAGCTTAAGAAAAAATAGGTTCACTAGAGCGAAAATTCACTACTAGATATTTTTATATTTCATTAGATTTTTCTTGCAAATTTGTTAAAAAATTGTAAGGAAAGACTTATTTTTGCCATTTTTTGTAAGAGTTTTTATTGTCAGGTAATTATTTTGTGGATAAATATTTCCTACAAAATTATAAAATTCACAAGTATTTCTTACAAATTTTTTTGCGAAAATTATTTTATACTAAATATTTTGCAAAAAAAAATGTAGCAATTTCCTACAAATTATCTTTCGCAACAAAATTTAAGTACTTCCTACGAAAAAGTTTTCAAATCAAGATTGACAGGAAACATATGTTTGTTTAGTAGTAATTCTCTTGTTTGAGAAATTTTGGACAAATCTAATGGTTGTGTTGCAATGCTACTTTTGTTTGAGCAAAAAAACATTTGCTTAAGTGAAGATATGGCGAGAGCAAGATTTTTTACTTCAGAGAAAATATGATTGAGAGTAAGGTTTGAATCTTTGTTCTGTTGTCACTTGAGAGAAAATCCTCTGCTTGAGCGAAAGTATACGGAAATCAGCCTTAACAACAAAATCAAGTAGTTTGAAAGCTATTTTCAAACACTTTAATAATACATCTTTTGAACAATTCAAATGATCAATCCAAACCTTGATTTGTTCAAACCTCATCCTTCTCTCCTTTCAATTCAACCTTAAACATTCAAACTCATAGTATAAATATTTATATTCACATTAAACTCATAAAATGACATAACGAAAGTTACAAAAATTAAATTTATACCTCAACATGCATAACTTAGTCATTATATAAACTTCTCAAAAAGAATATTCAAGTCAAAACATTTTGAAACAATAATTCATTAAAGAAAGCTCAATTATACTTAAGTACAAATATTTAAATAGTTCTTAACCGAACCACAATGCATGGATAAAATTAAAAATCTAGTGACCAAGTCATCTTCACATCCAAGTGATATCTTATACTTCTATCAAAATATAAATAACTTCCTTACTTGCAATGCCTACCTTCAAAGAGAAATCTCCAAATGCAAGCAGTAAAACTACTTAAAACCTAAAGATCTAGAGCAAAGTATCCAAACAAAACAAATTTGTAGTATGTGATAATATAATCTGAGAGGATTGCTTTTCTCAATTGACTAAGATTGATGACAAAACCATAAGAAAAATAATAGAAGAAATAATATATAGAGAGTACAAAAACTTACTCCACTTGAAAATCTGATTGGATAAAAATGATGACGAACTCTTCAGTTTTTATGAGGTGCAATCAAATTTTAAAAGAGATGAGATACAAAGGTAGTAACTTAAAGAAAGGGAAAGTTTGTGAAGGAGTGAGAGTTAGAATGTGAAGAGAAGTGAGGGGTGGCATAAGGGGAATTATGTTAGGATCGAGCGTTTACCACTAGGCCAAAAGCTATAGCTATTAGTCATGGCGCAACTCTTTTTAGTTTAGAGTGTAACACAAGCTCAAGCGCCACGATTCATTCGATTGTGACCCGGCCCACTTGGCCTCTGCTACAGGACAATTGATGTGACCCACAACAATCTCTCTCTCAACAATTGTCCTATTCGGAATCTCACTCTAGAATTGTGACTTGACCCACTTGGTCTCTGCCACAAGACAATTGTGTAACTTGCAACAATCTCCCCCTTAACAATTGCCACATCTTTGTCACTAACAATTCATTGATACTCAAGGGGAATCCATGATCAATGCCACCTCGATCAAGCCACGACACTACTAAAACACCATGACACCATTGGAGATCTCGACGAAGCATCATGTGAGCCACGCAAAACGCCACCATTGGATATCTCGAGCTTCACCCTCACCATGAAGATCCAACGTTACCAAACACCGCAGTCTACCACACACAACAACCATAGCAGATATGTAAACCGCAGAGCACTTCCTCCATGCACATGCCGCAAAACGCGACTCACACAAATCAGATCTCGATCGTACATCAGTCATGGGTCATGCGAGCACCAACTACGACCTCCTCCACAAATCCAAGAGCATCTCGCCACACATGAAATCCATTCTCTCCAAAGACGCAACGTTGATTCTGGCCAGTATGTAAATTGTTATTCTTCCTCCCTTGGTTACCCTTGGTTAGAACCTCAACACTAATACCAATTGTTAGGATCAATCGCTTACCACTAGGCTAAAAGCTATAACAATTAGTCAGGGCGCAACTCGTTTTACTTAAGAGTATAACAATCCAAGCGCCACGATTCGATTGTGACCCGGCCCGCTTGGCCTATGCCATGGGACAATTGATGCTACCTACAACAATTTTCTCATCAGCAATTATCCTACTAGGAATCTTACTCTTGGATTGTGACTTGGCTCACATGGCCTCCGCCACGGGACAATTATGCGACCCACAACAATCCCCCCTTAACAATTGCCCTCCAAGAATCGAACTTGTGACCTTAGCTTTGATACCAATTGTTAGGAACAAGGTAATGAAGGAAAGAATAAAGGAAGGAAAAATAAATGACACGAAGAATTTGACATAGTTCGGCGTACAATGTGTATGCCTACATCCACGACTACACTATAAAGTATTTTTATTTCTATGCGTCTATTAAGGTTTACATAGGATTGTTTATATAGTAAAATAGAGAACCACATCTCACAATTCTAAGCGATGTGGGACTACTAAATCAAGCACCATAATACATAAACTAGATGATATATGTCACATAAACTAAGATATCATGCAATGAGAAATTGTGGGAGAGTTTTTACACACCATGACATATATAGATGTGTGGACCTAGGATGTAATGAACTTACCCTAAACCATTATTCTTATACTCACTTGTAAATTAAACTATTGGTTTGGGTTATATGTTAGTCTCTCATAAGACATGTTTAATGTGAGTATTCAAAAGGCTTCAATCAATATTTCAATTGAAGAATATATTTTGATGTTTAGATCCTTGTGTTGTCTATACAATTGTTATATTGTTATATGTTTATGTTTGATTGAAATTGGACTATGAATCATTAATAAAATAGTTTCTTTTATATCATTCTCTTACATAAAGCATTTTTTTTTCTAATAAAACTTATCTTTTTATATATTGTTTGTTTGGTGACTTAATATAATTGTACTATGTACATAACAAACAAATATAAGAACAGGAACATGTACAAGATCATAAAGATTTTATTTTGAACTTTCTTCCATATATATATATATATAGAGAGGTTAAATATATTTTTGGTTTCTCAAGTTTTAGTAAAAATTAGAATTAGTTCCTCTTCAAAATCTTAATCCAATTTTGTCCCCCAACTCTTTATAGTTGTGTGAATTTAGTCCTTATAACCAAAATTTTGTTAAGTTTATTTGACGTTTTAAATGAATTTCATGATTGTTTCTTAGCTCACACTGAAGAAAAAATGTGTCAAACGATGTAAACAAATCAAATACTATCATTCATACATTTGAAACATTGAATAAACTTAATAAAATTGGGTGAAAAGAACGAAATTCACACAGTTTTAGAGTTTGGAAACTAAATTGAACCAAAATTTTAAAAAGGTAATAATTTTAATTTTCACTAAAAGTTAAAAATCAAAAACATATTTAACCTTTTATATATAT
>Ga0214545_1010775_pt1 | contig 13019 bp, 11 predicted proteins | sample CNSS4metaG_FD_160064 | JGI IMG/M metagenome (GOLD analysis project Ga0214545, IMG submission 160064) | Root nodule microbial communities from cowpea collected in UCLA plant growth center, Los Angeles, California, USA - CNSS4 | ecosystem: Host-associated > Plants > Roots > Nodule | place: USA... | reverse complement strand
AGATTTAGTATTTGTCCACAGTAATCTTCGTCTTCTTTCAAGAAACTCTTCAAAATACAAGGAAAAGGAAACTAGCCTGTGGGATATTGCTGGAGATGATTTTTCAATGGATGATAATGAAATTCTTGATATTGCTAGCCTATCTCTCGATGAACTAGAATTAGAAGTTGTATTTTTTGATGAAGATTAACATATATAAGACTCAAACATTATGATATTTTAAATGTTTTTTTATTATGAAATAAAATTATTAGATTTTAATATGTATATTGCCGTGTCCGTGTCTTATACTTTTTCAATTTTGCCGTATCTCCGTATCCGTGTCTGTGTCGTGTCCGTATCCGGGCATCACAGCTCCACTCTCATTTCTACCCAATGTGGGACTTTGACTCACATTTGGATTCCTAACACATAGAATTCAGTTAAAGGCCAACGCTTAGCTGGATCGTGACTCTCAATCACAACATCCACAAAGCTAGTGGAATACTTCGTCGGCCTTTCTTTGATTTGACCATTTGAAAGCATGTCCCATATACCTAAGATCATGTAGGGTACAGTCTACCAATGCCTCTTTGAAGGCTCGCATTAAACTCGGGGCCTCGATCTTCCGATCCTGTCGCTTCACTAATGTGTAGAATCTCATTAAAATCACCGATAAAGAGAGAGCCTACTGAAAGTGAATTTTCATTTACTGACTTGCATTTTTATTCTTTTCTGCTCTAATTTTTCTTTTATATATTCTACTTACACTATAATTTTTGGATTAAAATACGAATTGATGCTAGAAGAAAATTCGTCGGAACAAGAAACAAGTAAATGCCCAATCAATTCAAGAAGAAATAGAAAATGAAGGAAAAAACGATTCGAGCTTATATCAAAATATTCAATGAAATCGATAATAGATATAAACCTCTTTAGCAAGATAATTCTTTATTGATCTTCAATTCTTCTCGAATTTCCAGAATCTTCTAGGATCAACTTTCTCTCTTCCAATTTGCTTCTAACTTCTTAATTTCTTTCATCCAATAAAGATTCCTTGCTCTTTGGTTGATAATAGGAGAATGAATGGTAAGAGAGAGAAATTGGATCAGGAGAGCGTTATTAGAGGATCTATGATGCTCTGACATGCCTCATAAATGATATGTCCCGTGTCCGATACGTATCGGACGCCCACACTCATACGATACTTGTAGGACACACTATGTCCAATTTGAAAGATATTTTTTTATCGTTGACATGATTTTGACAATTAAAATAAGGAACAAATCTTACATTATCATTACTTTTCGCATATTGAATATTAGATAGATAAATTAAATTCATTTTTGTGCTAGTTGACAATGTGTTAGTTGACACTTTCAAACTTAACATGTATATACACGTCGTGTCCCGTGTCCTATATTTTTTCAATTTAGCCATATTTTCGTGTTCATGTCCGTATCGTATCTGTTTTTGTATTCGGGCAACATAGGCGAGGATTTTCTGGAAAGGAATCCAGAACCGTGTGAAGGAGTGGGCCTTTCCTCAATGAGATTCGAGAGGGGATGAAAAGGTTGGATGACCTTGAATATATATTGCTGCATGAGGAAGTGAATCGTTTGTGTTTGCGGGTTTTGTAGAGAAGAAGAAGAGAATTGGAGAAATAAGAGGATTCGTGTTGTGTTGGTGTGGGTCATGGCTCCTCAGAAAGTGGGGATATCCGTGGGTTTTTGTATGTGTGTTTTGTTTTGTGAAAGTGTTGAAGCGTCTGGTGTTGGGGGGTGGATCGGTTAGTTGGTTGAGTTTGTTAGGTTAGTTGGTGGACTTAATGAGTTTAGGTTTTGTGCATGAATTAGTGAGTGTATTCGGGTTATTGTGTGTGTTACGTGAGAAGAGGAGGTAGCAGTGGCGGAGCATATAAGGGGCAGGCGGGTGCCACGGCCCCCCTCCCCAATTTTTTATTTATTTATTTTTTATTATTTTACATTTAATTTTTTTTAAATATTTTAAATTATTTATATTTTTTAAATTAAATACTATTATATTCAAAATTAATAAAAATTAAATTAATTATTTTTTATTTATTTTATAAAGTACAACAATAAATAATAAAATATAAAATTAAATATATAAGAAAACAAAATTATTAAGATATTTTTTATTTTTTTTCTTAATTATTTTTTGAGTTTTTGATATATTGTATTATTCTTTTATGTTTATTTATTTTCTTTTGTTACTAAAAAAAAGTTAGGCATAAATTCAGTATTTCTATTCTCATCTTTTTATATTTTCTATTCCATTATTAAATAAATAAATAAGGTAATTTCCTCTTGTCTCACTTGATAGTAAACTATTTCTTTAACATTTAGTATTATTTTTTTATCTCATGACCTTCTTGTATATTAATTTTTTATTAATATAGAAGAAGAAACAATGTACTATGTGATTTTTCATAGTCAATTTTTAATTGTAACTTGATTATTATAGTTTTTTTAGTAATTATATGTCTCAACTTTTGATTAGATTATGATAAATTATTTTTTAGTCTTAAACTTATTTTCTAAATAGGTATATTAATGAAAAATAAAAGAATAAATTTATTTTTTAAAATTGATAGAGAAACTACTGGTGAAGATGAAAACATGATAATATGGTTATTTATCACATAATAATAAAGTGAAAGTTTGTGAATATTTTTTGAATCAAATGTATGTTAATAAAACGGAAGATGAATATTTTGCAGATAATATGATTATTTACATCCAAAAAAGTTAACTGAAAAATCTAATTATAATCAATTTCCATGAGTTCAAAAATATGACAAAAACAATAGACATTCCTTTAGATTATGTAATTTCTTTGATAATTATATATGTACTAGATTATGTATTCATTTTTATTGAATTAGTCACAAAAATATTAAATATATAAATTTTGAATATATTATTTTGGCTCCCCTAAAAATTTTAGTGAAGATCCGCCATTGGGAGGTAGTGTGGCAGTGAGTGTTAAGTGTTGCTGTGAGGTTTGAGTGAGTGCAGTGAGAGTGTGCGTTATGCGTGGGTGTTATTAGAATGAGTGAATTGTGAGGAAAAAGAAAATGAGTGCATGGTGCAGGTGTGTGTGATGCGTCAATGGTATGGAGTGGGTGTACAAGTTACATGAGAGAGAGAAGATGTGAGGGGGTGTGGATCCCACGGTGTGTGAGAGATAAAAAAAATGAAAAGAGAGAGAAAAAAATGACACGTCTTGTATAGGAGGAGATTTTTGGAGGAAAGAAAAGAAGAAAACATAGATACGGTTCGAAATAAGAATTGTACTTTTTGAAAGAAGATTATGACTGGTAAGAAAATAGAAAATAAGGTGTGTTAAAAGGAAAACTTTCCACTATTTTTAATTAATTTAACCAATTCATTTTTCTTTTCATTTTTGTTTTATTATTATTTTTATTTTTATCTTTCTTTTACCCTTTATTTCATTTATTTTTATCCCTTTATTATTATTATTATTTACCATTTACTTTTTTTTTAATATTTAAAAATCATTTTATTTGTCCGAACGAAATTGGATGTTGACATAATTGCATAATATGTTTAGTTGGTTAAATTCAGGTGGCATGAGACTTATCTGAATTGAACAATAGATTTTGTAATCTGGGATAAGTGGATTTACATTTGAATCAAGGAGTCAATGCATTTTAATCATGGTTTCATTAACCATTTTTAATAGCATTTTGAATCTGCCAAACCTCTCTAACTTGTGTTCTATTAGAACCTTTTATTGAAAACAATGGTCATTGGGAGATGACCTTGAAAGAACTCCGAGTACTACATTTAAATTATTTATTTGATTGGGTATGATAATGATCATTTGTCTCTATGCATCTTTTATTAAATCATGTTTGTTGAGCTATGATTCTTTTATTAAATCATATTTATTGAGCTAAATGTCTAGTATTAAATGTTTGCATGTTATATGTATAGAGTGTGATATTAATTCTAGAATGTTCAAAATTATAATTAGCTTACCCTTTCTTTTTTGTATTGTTGTTATGTTTTCTTTTGCAATGATCATTGTTATCGCTTGTAGTGACAGTGATAGTGACAGTGATAATGAGACTAAAAAATAAGGGTGTGGATCACTAATGGGAGTTTGAAAGAGTAGTTTTATGCATGTATGGATGGATATATTATGTAGTGTAAAATCATAGTCCTTCTTTTAATTTTGAATTATGTGGAAACTAACTTTTTTTTATAAGCTTTGCAACAAACGACTCTAATTACGTTTTGAATAGATTTAAGCATGTCTCATGTTTGCTTGGTTTGTTTTACTTAATATCTATCATGTATGCGATCTATAAATAGAATTTCTCTCTATTTTCAGAGTGTTACAAGTATCATTAAAAATTATGAATAAATATTATTAAATATATACATAATTTTTGGGGACAGGGAGGTACAAATATATTTTACTTTATTAATTTCAAAATATCTCCCCGAAAGAAAAAAAAACATCATTATTGCTTTATCCACTCAAGTCATACCTACTTCCGTAAAACTGAGTTTGGTCTTCCATCATGAAGCTCTCTAGATAGCTCTACGTTAGGTGAGAAAACTCCACCCATTTCCATATTGCATATCCTATTTAACCCTCCGTAATTATACACGTAATTATATATCATTGAGAAGAAAATGAAGATCTCATACCACCAATCTTAATTTTTTATATTTATTTATTTCAACACCTTTAATTTTATTTTTATCTAAATTTTACTAAATGTAAAATTTAAAAACCTAAAATATTTTTTTTTAAATTAGAAAAGTGAATTTTATTAAAATATAATGAAAGTGAATGTCATTCATAAAATAAAATAGAGGAATTGTTGAAAATTATAGAAAACTTTAGCGTCTTTTTATTTAAATAATTAAAAATGTGATTGTTTATTTTAAAACTACATAGAATGAGTATCATATACCGTATAACCTATTCTTGGCAAGTGAATTTTCTTAAGGAAACATATTAAATGAATATAATCAAATTCATAAAAATTTAATTCTTTAATCTATGTAATGACAATTTTAATTAATTAAATACTATAAACTTGATACAAAATTATCAAAGATATTAAATTCCATTTTATTTTTCGTTCTAAGTTATTAATAGTTTGTTAATTTTACATTGATTTCATTAAGCAAACCCTTTAAAATAAAATAGTGTTGTAAGAATAGAAACTACAAATAGGAAAACACCATACATCACAACTACTACAATCTCGATCTATATATATATATATATATATATATATATATATATATATATATATATATATATATATATATTCAAACTCCGAAACCATTCAAAACCAACAATTATGACTATTTCAAAAGTTGAAAATGTGGTATTTTCCTAAAATAACTAAAACCCCATCTTTAAAAGCCCATTTACATCACCATTATTCCTCAGACCTGTAAGAAAATAACATAACAAAGCCATACACATTTGTTTCATCAACAACACTTGCAGGTCTCAAACAAAGTCACATTTATTCATCATGGACATGAGGAAGATTGCTTGCGCTGCTCTCATCGCCGCTGCCTCCGTTAGTGCTGTCGTGGCTACCGTCGAGGTTTCTGCCCCTGCCCCTGGACCTAGCAGTGGAGCCTCAACTATTGTACCGCTTGTCAGCTCCTTGGTTGGTGCCTCTGTCTTGTCTTTCTTTGCCTTGTTACACTAAGCTTTCATGGCAAGAGGTTAATGGAAGAGTCATCAGTAAGGAATAATAGAAAGAGTGGATGATGTGATCTTGTAACAAATTCATTTAATATGTTAATTATACCACAAATATATGTGATAATAGCTATGAAAATATAATATTAGTCTTAAATGAGACTCTAATAGCATCATTAAGAATGCAAAAGCAAATGAGAAAGAAGAAAAAACTAGTTAGAATTGGTCCAACCATTCTAAAATGAAAATAAATTTTAAAAATAATATATAAATAACGTCGACTAAAGACACTCAAAATTCAACACAATGTTAATTTTTTGTCGTCAATGCTAACGATGAATAAATATAAAAATAGAAAAGAAATAACCACCATGGACTATTACGACACTAAAATGGACATTGCAATTTAATTTTATATTGAAAATTAAACTTAAAGTTTGTCAGACTAACGCTATGGAAGGATATATATATATATATATATATATATATATATATATATATATATATATATATAAAAGCAAAAATGATATAAATTGTGTTGGTCATTGGGACACTAATGAATACTACAATTTAATTTTGAATTAAAAATTGAATCATAGCATAAGTTAGACCAACTCTAAGAAGTCATAAATGTAAAATTTCAAAATAAGTGTTGCGTGTTGTTTCTGAGATGCACAAAGGGTCAAGTTTCAATAATAAAAAAATTAGAGCATTTGATTGGATTTGTCGACGCTTTAGATTTTATAATAAAAATAAAAATAAAAATAAATTCTTTAAAAATGTTTCTGTTGACTTGGCGGATGCATTTCAAATAAGTTTTTCATATGAGATTTACAGTGTTGATATAGCCAACGCTATGTGAAAGTTAATACGTGAAAGTTAGTAAAGTTAGAAACATTTTAGAGTCTAGGTTTCCTCCATTTTCTTTCCATAAAATTGAACACCATTACGCTCGCGAATGTGCTTCGTCCAAGCTTACGTCCTTTTCATAGTTTGTCTTGGTTGAGCTTATTGAGAGTTTGCGCAAGATTGCAAGCCGTACACTTTTGAAGGGGATGCAATTTGTACCCTGTGAAGTAAGAAGAATATAGACCTGGTATGTAATCAAAATTCCCCATGTTATTGTTCATTTTATCCATTGCGGAACCATAATCTTTGAATTTTTTTTCCCAATCATGGTCCCCAACATTGAAGGCGGAGCTGTTTATGAACAGAAATAAGAAGTGTTTTGTTTGTTAAGGTAAAGGTTAATGGTTGGATCTGAAACCCTGAATTTGAATTAGAGGTTAATTTTATGACCGAGTTCATTAAAAAATTTAGTACATATTTGATTTTGATTTTTGTTGTGATTGAATGACCTATTGTGGAGGTTGAACAAAGACTTTTGCATGGAGGGGAATCCTTTGTTGGCATGGTGTTAAAGGTTAGGTGAGTTCTGTGCATGAAATTGTTTTAGTTGTTGCTATATACATTTTCATAATGTCTATGCTTTTTTCAATGTCTATGTTTTTTGTGTAAGTTGTATCTGTGTTTTTTCTTTAAAGTTAAAACTTAGGCTCTTTTTTTTATATAAATATAGTTAGTAAACCTATACATAATATGCACTTGAACTAGTAGTCTACTCCTATTGTGTTTTTGTTAATCCTGCTAATTTATTCATAAATGAAGATTTGTTTGTTTAAAACTACTACCAATAACTCATAACAGGCTAATGAGCATTTAAAATGAACATGTAAATTAAGAAAATTATTTATAAAAGGAAATATAAAATAACAATGTCCTCTATTATTCAAACAAAAGCTATCATCTGAAAAATTAAGGGATACTATTTTAAAAAGATATTTTTCTCCACTTTGTTTGTCATTGCTTTGTGCTATGCAACAACAAGATGAAGTGATTTTTTGGTAGAATTTTGAAAAAAAAAAGGTTAGATTCATTATGCTTTTGGAGAAGCAGAGTTCAAGTTTGTGCAATTCATTTTAAAATTTTAGTTCTTACCTACTTCACAAGAGGTTTGTATAATTAACTCTACCTCTTTCCTACGATGCCTAGGGATTTGTTGATGGTGATCATCATGATAATGACTATTATACACCTCTTCAAGTCTAGAGAAGTAAGGGACCTCATTATGTTCTCACCTTCTATATGATCCCTGACGTTGTTTACTCCTTTGTTTGTTTTCCTTTTGCACAAGTTGAGCAAGCATGCTCTTCAAACCTCATCTCTTTTTCTAAATTCCTTTTGTCATTTTCTAAATTTTCTTTAAAGTTTCCAATCTCATCTCTCAAGTTCATTCCTCATTAGGGTTCTCATTGCTTCTATGCACACTATAATTCCTTGTATGTCTAGAATGACAATGATCACTCCTTTTTTATCAAAAGATTTTCTCAAAGTTTGAAAGGCTTTTACAAAAATGGAGTGACATAGGTTTTCACAAAAAAGATTTTTCAAAGAGTGTGTGTGCAAGTTTATGTATTTGCACGTGAAGGGGGATTAATGGGTCATTTTGGGGTGCAAAATACATATAACATCTTGCATGAGCATTTTTATTGGCCTCATATGAAACATGATGTGCATACATTTTTGTGATAAGCGTATTGATTGCAAGAAAGCTAAATGTAAAGTCATACCAAATTGTTTGTATAATCCATTACATGCTCCAGAACTATCTTGGATTGATATTTCTATGGTCTTTGTTTTAGGTTTGTGATGACTCATTATTTTGATGGATGTTTAGTGCTTATTTGTCTATTGTTAGTGCATTTTCATCTATTGGGCTTCATTAGACCAATAATTCAGTTTTTTACTAATTTGGATTTAGTGCATTTTAGACGTCTAATTTTCGTTTGTAATTATTTTTAGGGTCTTTTTTGTGAAGCAATAATTGGTTTGGACACTTCATCTTGAGCTGAGAAAGTTGTGCCACTTCAACCCTATTTCCATGTCAACATTTAGGCCTAGAGTGGCAATTTTGTAATTTTGTCGCCCACAATGGCAGATTTGTAATTCTGAACATGTTTGGTGATGTGACCAAGTTGGGTTTAGGGTTTTAGGGACCAGAACCTCTATTTTTGTTTTGGTCTTCTCTTTTCACGTTTGGAGAGACCTTATAAGAGCCATTTGAAGGCAACCACTCTATTTTCATATTTTGGTTCATTTTGGACAACACCCAACTTAAGGTTTCACATTCTAGTTTGATTGTTTACGTTTCTAGTTCAATTTATCCCTTTCCATGATGCATTTTCACTCTATTTTGTTTTCTAATTTGAATCCCATGGAGAATTAATTTTGTGTATTCTTTGGAAAAGAATGAAATGAAATCTTGAGGTTCTTTTTCAAATTGTGCTTTTGTTCTGTTTACTTCTTCAATCTTTGTTTTTATTAAGAATATGAATTTGAATGATGATTAATCTCATATTCGTGTTTCTACACCTTAATCAACCTATGTTCATGCTTAATGGGTATGTGTTATTCACAACATGATTAATCTGTGGGTGTGAGTTGATTGAAGCAAGCTTTGCTTAATTGCATAAATAAACCTGTGTTAATCTCTGCTTAGTTGGTTAATTTCGGGTTTCATGAGAGTAAACTGGACATAACAATTAATTTAGTGACCTTTGATCAGTGGAGTTTCATTGAATCCAAGGAGTCAATACGTTTTCATTGACTATTTATTGAATTTATTTTTGTTTGCTATTCTGTCAAATTGCGTTTTGAAACTAAACCCATATTTTTTGTTGTGTTTGAATCCTTTGATTGAGGACATTGATCACTAGAGATGACCTTTGGATAACGTCTTGAGTACTACATTTAAACTATTTTATTTTTTCGAGTACGACCTCGATTACTTGCTTCGGTCGAAAGGAGGAAAATAATCAATTTTCATAGTGGTTGATAGGTGTTCTAAGATGGTTCATTTTATACCTTGTAAGAAAGTAGATGATGTATGCATGTTGCTAACTTATTTTTCAAAGAAGTGGCAAGATGACATGGCTTGCCTAAAAGTATTGTAAGTGACTGAGATTTCATATTTTAGTCACTTCTGCAAGACTTTGTGAAGGTAACATTGGAACTAAATTATTGTTTTCAAAAACTTGTGACCACAAATAGATGGACAAACTAAGGTGTTGCATAGTACCATTTATACTCTTCTTAGAGCAACAATTAAGAAAAATCTTCGAACTTGGGAAGAATATTTATCATGTGTTGAATTTGCTTACAACATGGTTGTACATAATAATACTCAATTGTCACCATTTGAAATTATTTATAGTTTTAATCCTTTAACTCCTTTGGATTTGTTACCATTACCTAACATTTCTCAATATAAGGACAGGATAAGATGAAGCAAAATATGTCAAGAAGTTACATGAGAAAGTGAAGGCCCAAATTGAGAAGAAAATGGAAGGGTATGCAAAATATGCCAACAAAGGAAGAAAAAAAAAAAGGTCACATTTGAACTAGGTGACTAGGTATGGGTGCATTTCAAAAAAGAGTGGTTCCCATAAAAAAGAAGAAGTCTAAGCTTATGCCAAGAGGGGATGGTCCTTTTAAAGTATTGACCATGATAAATGATAATGCCTACAAACTAGATTTGCCAAGTTAGTATGGTGTAAGTGATACTTTTACTGTGGATGATCTATCAGTGTTCGATGTAGGTGATGATTTATCAAATTTGAACACAAAACCTTTTGAAGAAGGGGGAATGATGTGGACATCATTGACAAGGGTCAAGTTTTTAACAATCATGAAGTTTATATTCAAGATGAAATGGAAGCCCAAGACCCAATACAAGGCTTAAGAGGGTCCATGACAACAAGAGCTAAATTCACCTAGGAAACTTTGAAAAAGATGGTGGTTAGTCTAATGGAGGTGTAGTTACATGATAGGACCCAACATGTGAAGAAGCTACTCACATGTAGTGTTTGCTTGGAACAAGAACAAAAGGCTCAATTGTTAGACTCTTGATAAAAGACCTAAGAACTTATTTATGTGATATTTTTTCTTTGGTAAAAATGGGTATAAATAATTTGGGAATGAAGGGAATAAACATAATTTTTAGTTATAATTTAATAGAGCTTAGTTGCATAGTCTATTCAAATACCTAGATTCCCTATTTAATGCAATATAGGGCATAACCAGATATCAATCTGCAGATATAGTAAGACAAATGAATAATATGCATGTATGGTATGATTTGCTTAGGAAAAACTTGCTAAAACTTATCTAAACTACCTAAATTGAATGCAAAACTTAACTAATTATGAACTAAATGAATATGGAATAAGTAATGCATGCATAAACTATGCTGACATATGATATTTATTCTCTGAAAGTGCCTTAAAATGATGAAATCATAATGCACAACATGTGTTTAATGAAAATCTTAAAAGAGAACCTAATGCTTGAAAGGTGTTTGACAAAATGCTTGTGAGAATGGGATTGGATTTATGCAATGCAAAGCATACAAAAAAAATTAAGGGTTAAATATGTTTTTAGTCCCTGAACTTTGACTCAAAATTGGAATTTGTCCCTGTCTGAAACTTCGATACATTTTGGTCCCTAAACTTTATAAATGGATGAATATAGTCCTTTTTAACCCAATTATGTTAACTTTTTTTGACGTGTTGAACGCTTTTCATATTAGTATTAGAGTTTTTTACACTGTTTGACACATTCTTGGTTCAATATCTACTGAGAAATATGTTTGACACTTCAAAAAAAGTTAACGTAATTGAGTTAAAAGGACTATATTCATTCATTTTTAAAGTTTAGAGACCAAAATATATTGAAGTTTCGGACATGGACGAATTCCAATTTTGGGTCAAAGTTCAGGGACTAAAAACATACTTAACCCAAAAATTAACTACACTAAAAACAACTGAAATTTATGTTGAGATTCAATTAAACATGCACACAACTCTCTACTCGAAGAAAAATGCAGAAAACAAGAAAATGTGTTATGGCATGGCTTATGAATAAGAGCTTGATGCGATTATGATGTATGAGCAAGTTATGATGAGAAACAAATGATACAAATCATTCACAAATGAATGCAAGTGCAAACTAGAACTATCAATTCACTCTACAATTGCGAAAATCGAAAATCCCCAAAAATGAACCCTAATTAACAGAATAAATGGTAAAAGTGAATTCACACTAAATTCCACTTCATTTATGATGTGATTTCAGTCAGGATTCACTTTTCAGCTTTATTATGAATTTTACTCTACTTTTGTTATTCAAGAGTCACTATGAACATCTTGAATGAATATAAGTCCACTATGTGCTCACGAAATCATAATAATGACTATGCATATACTATGATCTAGCATGTTACAAAAGCAAAATTTCATTCGCTATCAATTTGAAAGCAATTGTTAAGTTGAAAAAGAAAAACGAATTAAAATCATGTAAGAACAATGAGATGAATGAGTTTAATCAGTTAGAATTAACAAAAAATATTATAGATGGAAGGTATCACTGAAATCACAAACAACATTTTGAGTTCATGACCAAAGCTCTCTCTATGGAGTTCAAAGTTCATAAAATTAACAACTAAAACTACAAGAGAGAGGAAACTTGAAGATCAATCTCCTTTAGCTAGATATGTAGTTTGAGATTCAATCGAAACTTCAAGGACAAATCCTAAACACTGGTGGAAATATAATCAAATGTTGTGAAGTGTGGTTGTTCATAGCCTCTCGAGAGCTCTTTTGATCTTGATTCTTGTATACGTTTCTACTTTCTCCAAACTTCGAGAACTTCCTTTACTAATTCAGATTTCACTTGCTAAACATGTTTACTCACTCCTTGCAGCAGGTCAATTTTTAGTTTGGCTTTTCCTTTCTAGTTAGACTTCTTCTCTTGGGTTAACAGGTCTCATGTCTTCCTACATAGTTTTTTCTCCTTCACTGGCTATTTTTGGTTGTTGTAGTTGTGTAAAATTGTCCTTTAGAGTCCTTAACATGCTACAACATGTTACGTCTCTAGCCTCGGCCCTTTGCAGGTCATATGGCAGCAACAAATTCAACTTCAAGTCAATGGCCTATAGCAATTCACTACAAAAAAACATGTAAATACCGACGTTTATTTTTGTAATTTACGTCATTTTTAACTGTCGTTATTTACTTGAGCGACGGTTTCCTGAAATATGGTAATTCTTGCCGTCACAAAGTATAATACAGCGGTTATAGATGAACCGCCGCAACAACCATCATTTTATACAACGTATAAAGTGACGGTTTAAAGAGGCAAAAAAACGTCAGTTAAAGCTGACGTAATATTTTTACTGGATGACAAATATAATGTGA
>Ga0214545_1010771_pt1 | contig 13029 bp, 8 predicted proteins | sample CNSS4metaG_FD_160064 | JGI IMG/M metagenome (GOLD analysis project Ga0214545, IMG submission 160064) | Root nodule microbial communities from cowpea collected in UCLA plant growth center, Los Angeles, California, USA - CNSS4 | ecosystem: Host-associated > Plants > Roots > Nodule | place: USA... | reverse complement strand
GGAATAACATGACCTGATTGAAGGAGAAGCTGAATCAGTGTCGCTGTATTTTAACAACAATAGTTGTTAGAACTACTTAAGAGTAGTGTCAAAGCCATTCAAATTACTTTGACCCTCTTCTTCTGCATCTCCAATTCCTTAACGACACAATTTTCTTGCTGTGAATCCAATCGTATTTGACATCTGAGAGGAACTGAAGTGAACATAGAGAAGATATCATTGGTCAAATGTAACTTTCTCAACCAATATTCTTGTTTCCAAAGTAAGAGTGTTCCTATATAGTATGTCATTTTCTAAGTTCAGTTCATATATCAGTGTAATAGTTTTTTTAACCAAACATAGATATCTAATCTGCACGAAATGATTATAACCGAAATTTAATTGAAGCAATTTTCTTCAATTAGGCAGATTCGTACGTATACAGCAAGCATTAGGTTCGGGTTCTCATGTCTGCATGTAAATAGAAAACAATAAAGAAAATTATTAACTTAACATTGTTAGTTTGGTCTCTTTGTGATCAATTAATTGACTAGTCACATGCTAATAATGAATACTTTATTTATTGCCTTCATCCTAATTATTTATATTTTCATTTCATTTATTTTCCGATTGTTCTTTTACCAAATTTCTCTTCTTTCTACTTTCCATGTTTCATTTCCAAATTAACTATTTATTCAATGAAATGAAATGAAGTTTCAATATATATGTTATTCACAATAACACTTATTGTTTATGAATAAATGATTGTTTATTCTCTTATTTGTTAAAACGCCATTATTTTGTCAAAAAAAAGTTCCGATAAAAGATTTATATATGCAATCTTCTTTTCTTATTTTGAGTTTCAATATTTCATCGAGAATGAACATGGCAATCAATGTACATAAAGCAGCTACTTATATTCTAATCAAATTAATCATCATAGATATTTTACATCAACAAAAAGGTAACACAATAAACTCATAAATAATAAAAACCGATAGTAAAAAACTAGTTTAAATTATTTTTTGAAATACAAATTTTCAAACTTTTATTTTAAAATATCTTGACTATAAATAGTGTTCATATATACTATTCACATACGAAATTGTATTTCAACCTTTTGTTATTAATTATTTTTGTCTCCTATAATTTATAAGATTATCCGTTTATATAATTCAAAATTTGATTTATTTATTTCATAATTTATTGGGTTAAATATATTTTCGTTTTTAAATTATTATAAAAAAATGTGTTTGTTCTCTAAACTAGATTGTGAAGTATTTTATCTCTATATTTTGTAGAAATCATGTAAAACATTCATTTCAACAAATACTTATAGAAGTTATATTGTAATCTATTGTGGAATATTCACATTTCACATGTTTTTTTTGTACAAGAGATTAAAATATTTTATATATTAATTTTAAACTAAAATACAATGTGAGAACGAAAAATATATTTAATCCATAATTATTATATTTTATATGATATTTACGAAATTAGTTAGCAGTAAAATATTATTTTGAACATCTCGGTCATTATTTAGTTAAATTTTATGAAACAATGTATGATGCAGCTTTTAGTCTTAGTAAAAAATAAATAAAAATAAGGTGAGCCTACCTTTTCCATTTATAGTTATGGCATAGTATAGTATGTTAGTGTGTGTTGTTTGACTTGTTTCATTGGTTGAATATAGGTAGTGTTAAATGATTAAAGCTTCAATGTCACTCCAATATCCTATTCCACCTCATACCCGTACCATTTCATATTCGGTTAAGTTTAAATGATTTCAAGATTAATAGATTGTGAAATCATAAATTATAATTGGTATTTGGTATTAATTATATCAAACTTTCTAGGATATTTTGACTGGGAAATGCTCTTTAGTAATAAGAAAATTATAAAAAACAAAAACACAAACATTATGCTACTTGCCGATATCTTTTCAGCAGGAGATACAAATGATCAGAAATATTATATATTTAATAATTGGAAAGCCGAACAATTGAAAGCAAAGTTTTTCATAACATATATATGTACAAAATACAATTGAAAAAAAAAAAGATTAAACGTTGATGTTTTAAAAAAAAATTTCACAAAAAGCTCATTTAAAAAAATAGATAAACAAGTATTCTTCAAATTTATTTGTACGTATAGACTCGTTTAGTAGTCATAAATCAGAATTCCCCTATCAGAAAATCGAATTCTGACATTTGAATTGATCATCTGTATCAAAAAACTTATGCTGCTCACTGTTTATAGAATATCATTTTTCATGTGTATTTAAAAAAAAAAGATTTATTTGGGAAAGAAATGTTTTTAAATATCTTGTATGATATTAAATTTTAATAAATGTACACTTTAAATACATAACACAGGAAATTTATAAATAAGTTATATACATTCATTTCTTATTTTATTGAAATTTTTATCTTTCTAAAGTTCCATTCTTTCTAAACTCTTTCAAAGATTACAGTACAATTACAATATTGACGTGTTGACAAAATATAACTCCAAGGAAATAGTGAGATAAAGATTAAATTTAAACATTTAGATTATTGATTCTATTAAGTAGTTTATTATCTACTAATTATTCAAATTTTTCTCTCTCCTTTGAGTTGTTATTTAAGGGGAGATACTATCAATGTAGTATTTAAAATGAATTACTAGAAGACTTGTAGAAAAGTTTTGAAGTGTAAAGATAAGGTTTTGCTAATATATATAGGGACGCGCTATCACCATATAAGGAAATTTAATTAGTATTTACTATAATTAGATGTTGAAATGGAAATGAAATATAATGTGGTGGTATGGATGTGTATAGTGGAATATGTTGTTGCGTGCATAATGTATATAGTCAAAATGGAAAACTACTTAAAAAATAACATCTAAAATTGTAAGAGAAAGTTGTCAAAATTTAGTAGTCAAAAGATTATTTTTCATGTATATACGGTTGTGGAAAGTTTAATGGATGATTCGAAAAGAAAGGTAATATGATTATTTGGGTATTCAAAATTGGTACGTTTGAAGTGATTGGAAAATAAGGTATATATGTCTTGTATTTGCGAAAATTTGTGTTTCTAGGATAATATTATTCAAGTAATGGTAGATTACTATCTGACTGGTAAATCTCATTGCATGCATCACATAATTTTAAGGTTTGAGCAAGAGATAGTGAGACTTACTGCCTCGGTTAATGAACAATTAAGACATAATACGCATTAAAATATTTAAAAAAAAAAAGAGATGATCTTTCTTCCTTGATTTTGGTCATAATCGAGGTATAAAATTGACGTTTTTTTAATGCAAATTTTGTTTCTCTGATAACTTGTCCAATAAATCTGCAAATATATAACCAGAACCAGTCAGAAACATAACATTATACTATTCAAATAAAAAATAAGACAAAATAATTAATTTATTATTCATTACAAGATCATATCCTACCATAAATAGAAATACTATTGTACATTTGTATAATGTACTTTGCACAAGCTATCCTTAAATATTTAAGGGTTAATTATGTTTTTCGTCCCTCACCTATTGCTAATTTTTGGTTTTAGTCCCTCACCTAACGTTTGCACTATTTCAGTCCTTAACGTTTTGAATTGGATGGAATTAGTCCTCAATTTTAAACTCCGTTAATTTCAATTGACACCTGTCAAACGGAATGGCACGGATCCGGTTCTCAGTTGACTTAATTTTTTTTTGCATATGATTATTTTTTGGTAACGTGTGAGGGTTTTCCTTCTTCTTCAAAGTCTATGGCCACCACAGACAACCACCGCAACACCCACCATAGGCGTGCCTCGCCGGCGTTGGCAGCGGGGTCTCCTCCTTCGATTTCTCTCTTTTACGCGAGGGTTTGCCTCCTTTGTGCTTACTTCCGTGTGCTCTTTTCCCAGCCACCACGGCCTCCATGTTAGCCAGCGTCGTCTGCCACCAACTCCCTCGTTGGAGATTTCACAACCGAAGAACACCCTTCTCTCTTTACTGATTCTCTCCTTGTGTGGTTATTGATTGTTGATAGTGAAGAGTGATGATGGGTTCATTGGTCATGGACTCTGTTTTTCTAGTGTTGTGTTGTGTTGGTGTTGGTGTTGGAATTTTAAATGGATGTTGCGTGTTGGGTTCTATTGTATGATTGGGAGAATGGAAATTGAAAAATGGAGAAGGGGGTTAAGTAATTTCTTTTACCAATGTTGAATACCGGAAATTTCTGGCTTATGAAGGGCGTGACTGCATCTTTAATAGGTTGGTATCATCGTTAATTTCAACAACCACACCTTTTCCTTTGCTAGCCACGTTGCAGCTTTGTCCCTCCTTTAAAGCTCAGCACCTGCCACAACACAAAACATGTATGAATCAAAAGAAGAACCACAGAAGCAGTAGAACATTGGCTCTAATTTCTAAGAAATAAGTGGTGTTTCCTGCTTCAATGATCATTGCACATGTTCAGCTAAACACACACAAAACAACAAAAAAATAAAATAAATAAAATTAAAATGAGCAAAACAAAATCAAGCAGACCAGAACAAAAATTGACAAAAGATTTAATTTTTAAACCTTGAGAGACTTTATATAATGTAGCGAAGTGTAATGAAGAAAGACAATGGTAAGGGAAGAATATGAAGAGACATGAATAAATCTGAACAGAAACACAGTATTAGTAGTTCAGTTCTGGCTTCAAAGCAAGTAATAAAGTAAAACAAGTTTTGTTAAAATGATGGTCCCTCACACCACATTCTCTCCATCTCTCTCTGTGTTTTCAGTGTTCCTGTGTCAGTGTATGCATGTAATGTGTGACAGACGACTCTGGCTAACGTGGAAGCCGTGGTGCCTAGGAAAAAAACACGAGGAAGTAAGCACGGAGGAGACCTGCTTTCTTCTCCTTGTTTTGTATTGGTTGGTACATGGTTTTGAACTTGTATTGAGTGTAATGAGTTATTCCCGTATGGTGGTGTTGTGTTTTATTTTTTGATGCATAAACCTGTACCATTGTTGTTTGTTTTTGTGTTTGGTCTGGTTTGTGGTGTGCTATATGTGTACTGTCATGGGTTCTGGGTGCAGTTTTCCATAGATCACGCTGCAACAGTTTTTTTCACTGAGTTGTTGGCATCACAGTGGTAGAGTGGGTTGTGGGGTACATTCTTTTTGTTAGGAATACAAGTGTGAGTCTAAGTCCCACATTGACCAGAAATGAGAAAGTAGAGCACTATATAAGAATAAAGACCCATAAACTCATTGCCTTAAGGTTTTGGGTTGAGAGTGGTGTCAATGCCTTATGTGGTTGGGCTCATGTCTCATTGGTGTTGTTCTCCCCAGTGAAACCCCCTCTGTAAAACCTGACAAGTGGTATCAGAGCCGATGGTTAGAAATGAGAAAGTAGAGCACTATATAAGAATAAAGACCCATAAACCCATTGCCTTAAGGTTTTGGGTTGAGAGTGGTGTCAATGCCTTATGTGGTTGGGCTCAGGTCTTATTGGTGTTGTTCTCCCCGGTGAAACCCCCTCTGTAAAACCTGACACTTTTCTTGTTGTTTGGGGTTTCTTAGGTGATGTAACGTTGAATAAGAAGAAATGTGGTGTGTTCGCACGAGACTGCAGCTGCTGGAGAGGAACCTTGCAGAGTTGGTGCAGACGTGGATAGTGGCCGCCTGTGTGAGGGTTGCGTTTTCGGAGGAGTGGCTGCTGACGACTCGGTGACGTGCAGTGTTCATGAATATACACGGTGCAGCAGCGGGTTCATGGTGCAGAAGTGGGTTCATGGTGCAGCAATATGATTTGGTTTGCATGGGTTCATGCGGTGGTTCTTTTATTTTATTTTTTTTCCTCTTTTGGCTTACCTTTTTATAATAAACTGCAGAGGGCATGTTCATGGGGTGCAATGGAATTCACGGATTCCTTTCGGGCAGTATGATTTGGTTTTGTTATTGGAGAATTGCATGGGTTGGTTTAGTTTTCTTCACTTTGTAGGAGGAGAGTGGGTTCTTATAATTCTTTTCTCTTTCTTCCTTATTTTATTTCACGTGAAGTTGTGGTTTGCATGTGTACTATGATGAAGTGTTGAATGTGTGGGTATTATCCTACTTCTTTTAGAATCTTTCTCTCTCTTTTCTCTTTCCATTAAGGTCATCCGTGAATGCATAAGGTGGTGGAGCCCACGTGTTGGTTTTTGTCACTTTTAAGTCAACTGAGAACCGGATCCGTGCCATTCCGTTTGACAGGTATCAATTGAAATTAACGAAGTTTAAAATTAAGGACTAATTCCATCCAATTCAAAACGTCAAGGACTGAAATAGTGCAAACGTTAGGTGAGGGACTAAAACCAAAAATTAGCAATAGGTGGGGGACGAAAAACATAATTAACCCCTTTTTTTTAGTAGAGACCTTAAAAATTCAAAAGTCTTTGTTTTGTATCAAAAAGTTATTATCTAAAAGTTCAAAAGAATATTTTTGTCTCTATAAAATTTGTTATATGCGTTTATACTATTTTAATTACTGTATTTAATTATTTCAGTTTTCAATGTAAAAATAATGATACCAATGCACATTAATTATTCCTGAGCATGTGTCCTAATTAAGAGCACTAGTTAGCATTCTGCAACAAAGAAAAGATTGACCATCTAGTAATTTTAATATTGATTCGTGGAAATATTCTTGTTCTTGCTCACTTCTTAACAATCACAATCACTTCTTAACGATGAATACATTGAAACAAACAGAAACTTAATCTTTAAATATGAAAAATAAATCATTTCTCAATTTGATTCCGTAAAGGAAAAAATAAAATAACATAATATAAATAAGTTAATAAAAATATAATAATTTATCTTTTTTAAATATACACAACACAATTTTTCTCTCTTTTCCTCCTATATTAAGATTTATTTTTTCTTTCTCTTTGCTTTCCTTTTAGTCTCTTTCGTTCTCATAAGATTTAGGCAATCGTTATTCCTTGAACTACATTCTAGAAGGGAGTATCGCTCTAACACTTTACTAGTAATATTACACAGACTACATTCATGTGATTATTAGTTAATCAAAATTATAATTCATAAACAAAGTACAATATGTTAATATTAAAAGAATAAAATTTATTTACAATCTTAACCAAATTGTTTTTTATTTATAAAATAAATTACCTGTTTAATGAAGTTCATAATTTGTAGATAAGAATTAGAATTTAATTTTTTTCTGAACATATATTTTTTGTCCGGACTGTTTTTTTCAGTAATAAACATAAAGTTACATCATTATTATAAAACCTTTACCAACATTATTGATTAATGTAAAAGAAACCAACATTATTGATAATTAAATAACAATATATCTGTACAATGCCCCAAATATATAAACCACGTCATTTAAACGTCATTGAAGTTATGAACGTTAACTCAAAGACGGACAGTAAAGCCAATATTGTTTCCCCTGCTTGATTATGATAACGTGTGCCAATGATATTAAAAAGTGGAGAAATAATTCTCTTACAAACAATGAAAAATGAAAACTTAGAAATAACAATAGACCTACCTCATGTAAAACATCCCCAATTATCCACACATAACCTACATTCTTGACATATAAAAATTTATTATTAAATATAATATTAAAATTTGTTAATATTTCAAACTTTGATTTAATTTGATCGGAGTGTACTCTATTAGGTTTAGAGAGAAAGTTTTGCTGGAGAGAACAAACATTAATGAGACCTGAGTCCACTTACATAAAAAATTAACATCACTCTCAACTCAAAACCATGAGTTTATGGGTTTTATTTTTATATAGTGTTAAACTTTCTTATTTCTACCTAATGTGAGACTTAGACTCACACTTGGATACTTAAGATAATCAACACAAGAAAACTAGATTTTACTATCAAACACTTGTATTGTAGGAAGCATGGGCGCCACCTCAGAAAATTTGGTAGATGGCATCATCAGGTTTATAATTTATTAGTAATAATTGTCATCTAATTCACTAAACAATCATAAGAGTTGTTAATCATGCTTATTTTATTCTGTATGATTCCAAATCCAAGTCCAACATTGAGCATCTAGCATGGCAATCAGGTTCCTCCATATGATTGTTTTGAACATATATTATTGCTCATCTTCGCAGTCACTTTTCAACTGCATACAATAATGCATTTGCCATCACAGATCGGCGTGGCTTTCCTATTTACCAAATATTTTTATGAAGGTTTTACACCACACATAAACAACCTATTGGCTTTTTTTCAATCTTTATAGGTGACGCTGTGCGAGACTTTCTCTTTTTCTTGTGAGGCTGCTAATGCTTCGGCCCCATCTATCCCTCAATAATGTTTCATTATTGACAACGAAACAAAACTAATCAAACAGAACTCCCATACACACCAATAAAACCCTTCGCTTATGTCATTATGCACCATCATTATGGGGACTTTCTTTGTGTTCTTTTTGTTAAGCTTGAATTTTTAATATTATTAATGTAGTTGCAAGGCTCTATACTACCTTTATCCCGGCTATGAAGTCTTTTTTATATTTTTATGAATTTGTCTTTCGTCTTGAACCTTCCGGTTTTTTTTTGGGTTGTTAGATTTTTCGGAAAAACATTGTAACGCTCAAGTCAATGTTTAATCTAAGTTAGAATGTAATAAATGCAGTTGACAGATTCTAACTACTTTACCTAGTTTTTATATCTATAATTCCTTTATTGTATCGATCATGCAGAGTCTGAACTGATTCTCAAAGATGGATGAAACATTTCAAAATCGATTTAAAGTTTATGTGTTCAAGAATTGAATCTAAGTCTACCTTATCTTATGACTAATTGATATTTTATTATAATATATTATTGTATAGAAAACATTAGAAATTTTGTTAATCAGTTATTATTTTTGTATCTACTTTGTCTGTAAATTAAATGTTAACTTCAAGAGTAACAAATCATTTTGACATTAATGCTTTACTTCACTCAATCAGTTTTGTTGTTTATAGTAATTCGATTAATTCAACAACATTTGTCGCTTATAAGAGATATGATGTTTGGTGGTGGAACATAACATTCTTATTACCACCGAATTCTGATGAATTGCGTGCAGTATGGCGTGTGTTATGGAAGATTCCACTCGTCATTTCATTATATAAAGATTTTCATATATTATAATCTCTCGTACAATGAATCACCGCCGATTTATCTGATAATTATTTTTTTATTTAAATTATAAACTTGTGTTTCTGTTCAGAAATTACACTTATGCTCAAAAAATAGTCAAACAAGAGCAGGGAAAAATAAATTAAGATTACCAATTTTTAACTTAATTTATTCCTCACTTTAAATCGTTATGTCTACAAAGAATGAGCTGTTATTATATTACTAATATAAGTTTTTTTTTTATATTATTAATCAATAAATTTGGTCCTAGATGTGAGTTTTAAAACATTATCATAAAGGCTAATAATTTCAATCATGTAACTATCCATGGTTTTCAATTATTGAAAAGATTTAATTATCAGTATATTCATCAGATTCCTACAAATTATAGGTAAAGTATATAATTAACCTCAACGCGGAGGAAAAGTCTAAAATTGTTGGAAATTGAGAATTTAATAGTTAACCTTGTGAGAGATAATTAAATCATTTAGATAAAAATAAATGTCTTATGATGTCTTTATAATTTTCAGAAAAAAATATTAATAAACGTATGCGTAATTTATTAAAAGAAAAGCAGAGAGAATTAATTAAATTGTTTATTCAAAGACATGCTTGAGACAATAGATAGATAGATGAGTGGAGGAGAGTAATTGTTCTTTATGTTTTTTTCAAACCATAAAAACATTGGTTTCATAATATATTTATAAGTTTTAATAAGTTGACACGTACACTTTCATCTAATAGTCCTGACATCATTCATTTGCATATATGGGTACATGATGGAGATGAATGTCATGCCTTGGTGGAGAAATTTCTATTTTATTTTATTGTTATTTTTATTTGATTAAGTTTCAAATTTTTTATAAATTTATGTAATTTTAAGTAAATTTTTATTAAATTTATTATGTATTGAGTATTCAAAATTTGTATAAATTTTAGGGTTAAATATGTTTTTGGTCCTCAAGTTTCAGCGAAATTTGGAATTAGTCCCTCATCAAAACTTTTGACCAATTTAGTCATTCATCTTTCAAAATGCGTGAATTTAATCCTTTTAACCAAATTTTGTTAAGTTTATCTGACGTTTCGAGCGCATTTCATGATAGTATTTAAGTTAACATTGAAGCAAAAATGTATCAAACAGTATAAATAATTTAAATACTATCATGAAATGTGCTTAAAATGTCAGATAAACTTAACAAAATTTGGTTAAAAGGACTAAATTCACGCATTTTAGAAGATGAAGGACTAAATTGGTCAAAAGTTTTAATGAGAGACTAAACCCAAATTTCGCTCAAACTTGAGGGACCAAAAACATATTTAACCCTAAATTTTATCATTTAATCTTGTTACAATTTAGATGATGTGATTGTTTTCTTGTTAATATTTATTATAGAATCTCACAATTATTAACAGAAAAAAGATAAAGAAGTAAGATGATGAAAAAGCACATCACCAATTAAAACAAAATTAAATCAACTGAAAAATTTTAAAATTTTTTAGTATCAAATAAACAAAAAAAAAATTAATGAAAATTCAACTGAAAAAAAATCGAAATTTATTATAATAATATAAAATTTAAAGCCTGTTTTTCTTTTATCTATCTCTTAATAGCCTTAAAAATACTTTTTGATTTTTCATACCCGGAACTTCTGAACCAAAAGCTTCTATTATCAATCAATGTTTTTAATAAATTAATTAATTAACTTTTGAAAAACTGTTGTTAATTGGTGTTCTAAGGACATTAACAACTAAAAATATTTTAGTGTAGAAATTGAAAACTTACATTAGATTTTGATAGAAATGTAGAAAAGAATCTTCATTATATATCCTTTATTTGATGGAGTAGTACAGAATATTGTTGGAGTGGGTTGCGTAATGTTCCTTATTATGAAGTCATGTTTCAGCATCATATTCAATACCAAAGGTGGTTACGTGTCTCATAAAACATACTCAAACCAGCAAAATTATGTAAGACAGGGTGCCAAACCCTAACAAACTATTGCTCTTGCATCATTCTTTCCATGCACACTATACATACACTAAAAATATAAAATATTACTGTCTATAAACCTTTTCTTATAAATTTATTTTATAGAGTTGATAGGATATTTTTATAATACACATTATTTAAATATATGCAAGGTATTGTAATAAATTAATTAATTAAATACTGTTTCAGTGCTTCAATGTCCCATTGGTGTCTCCAAAAGCAATTTTTTTAGAAGTATCATCATCATTGGTTTGGTTTGCATAATTTTTCTGCATGTGATAACCAACCACCACCACGTTAACGTCATTGAAGTTATGGAACGTTCCTCGACTAAAAACGCAAATTAATATACCAGAATTACTTTCTTCACCATGCTGCATGCAGCGGATAAAGTAAATTTCACTCCAATAAGTTTTTCATTTTACTATTACTAACTTAAAATTAATAAAAAAGGGCGTACAATAAAAAATTGGAAAACGATTTGTTTTGAACTGAATTAATTCATGTTATATACTCTCTCTTCTTTTCAAGAAGTAGTGCATTAAAAATATGTGGCCGTACATTAACAAATAACATGTAAGATCGAACGTTTATTACTGACAACAAAAACTATAATATTTTTTAGTGGTAATTGTTTGATTTAACATAAATAACAACAAACATGGCTACATTTATAGATGTGAAAAAAATTTGTATTCGTGGATAAAATTCGTAATGGGTAGGGAATAGATATTTGTGAGTAATCGGTAGAGATAGTTTTGATACCCACATGTTAACAAGACAGATATGAATGTCATAGTATTCGTACTCTTGGATATTTGTATTTGTTATACTATAATTTAAATTAAAAAAAAACATGATTAAAATATTAATATATTGATTTGAATAAGTTATTTTTTTATCAATTTTTTTTTAATTCATTTCTTTGTACACGGTCATTCAACATTATTTTAATGGCTTTTTTGGACTTTATTTAAAAATTATGAATGTTATGTATTGTATTTTATTTGAATTTACGATTAAAATATGTTGTTAAATATTTTTTTTTTATAAATACCCGCGAGTACCCGAAAATATTAAAAAATTATGCGTGTATCTGCATAACAGATACCCGACAGACATGAATACGGGTATGGGATGGATATTTATCCAGCGGATGCTACTACTTGTATCCTACATACTCCGTTGACATCCTAGACGCGTTTGTAGGTTAATATTATTTTATTAAAAAAAACTTGATTGAGTGCTAAAATCTTTTATATGTATATATTTAAAGTTTATTATTAATTTGTTAGAGATTTCGTATTTATAAATCCATGTAAATATCCTTTTATAAAACAATTTTTTGATATGAAATTAGATTTAAAATTAATTTTTTAATATGATATCAAAATTTATTATTTATTAAGTTTATTTGTTTTATTATTTACAAATATCTAGTTTTATATTTAATATTTCTAGTGCGTAAAAGAAATTATTGTTGAATTATGCTTGAAACAAACTTGCTAATATAATTTAACCTGAAACATACCAAAAAGAAATGATAATAACGAGTGACCAATGCAATTATTTTATGAAAATTTACGGACGAGTATTTGTAAAAATCGCTATACTGTTTAACTGTGCATTCATGGACTCTTGTAATTTATTATTTTTAACCTGGGAAGCATGTTGGAGGAGAAGAAAAATATTCGGTTCTATTTTATGGGCCCATCAATTTATAAACAGATTCATTTAATTTTGAGTTTTGTACAACAATAAATCCATGACCGTTACCCGAGAAGTAGATCTGGCGATTGGCCCACACATACAAAATGTCCAAACCTATCGCGGGCCCATAGATTATTTTGTGATGACGAATATAAAAAAAAAAGTTTGATGTGTGAAAAAAAGAAAAAAAAAAAAAAAAAAGAGAGAAATA
>Ga0214545_1010767_pt1 | contig 13033 bp, 7 predicted proteins | sample CNSS4metaG_FD_160064 | JGI IMG/M metagenome (GOLD analysis project Ga0214545, IMG submission 160064) | Root nodule microbial communities from cowpea collected in UCLA plant growth center, Los Angeles, California, USA - CNSS4 | ecosystem: Host-associated > Plants > Roots > Nodule | place: USA... | reverse complement strand
AACAAATCTGCCATCAGTTTGTCAAAAAATCCCGTATGCCATGGAAGAAGTAAACATATAGAAACAAAGTTCCACTTTCTAAGAGATCAAGTAAGCCAAGGCAGATTGGAGCTGGTGTACTGTCCTACAGAGGATCAAGTAGCTGATGTGTTTACAAAAGCTCTAAGACAAAGCAGATTTGAAAAGTTGAGAGAGCTGCTGGGTTTGAAATTGATTAATATTTTGGATTAAGAGGGGTGTGTTGTTGTTGTAATTCAAAATATCATAACTGTAATAACTGCATTAAGTTTTGCAGTGATTAGTTCCTGTTACATTTCTGTTTTGTATAAATACTTTGTATCCTCCACTTTCTGATATATGAGAAATGCATTCTAATTTCTCTAACTCTCTATCAGTGTATGCATTATACTCTTCTCTCCATCTCTCTCTGCTCACAGTTTGCACAAGTAATGAGAGGTGAGAGTTATTCTTTGTGGTACTTTAGAAAAAGACAAGTATAGCAACATAAAACTAAGTTCTGAAACTAAAACCAGACACGCATTGAATCTGTCAGAAGCATATACACACAAAATCGAAGTTTCCATAGCGAACCTTCAACTCTCAATAAGTTAAAAGTGACCAAAAGTGAAAAAACTAAAAGGTAAAATTTAACCATGTATATGACGATGAGGAAGGGATCTTCATCGGCAGTTCTTTGTGGAAAACATGTTTTGAGAGAACTTTAATTAACTTTAACTTTACTTTTTCCCTTAAAGAGATCGATCCAAATGGCACTTAAAATGATATCTTTAACATTAATTTGATCTTTATCATGGATATTTTGTTTTTTTTTTTTTTGAGTTTTCTATTTTTGTCCGTTGTTAAGACAAATTACTTCATAGTTTAATTAAATAAACCTATTTACTTTTAAAATTAAAAATACTTACACCAACACAAAAATAGTTATCACCAGTGTAAAATAGGCTTTCAACATCACAAGTTGCATATCAAACGTAGCAAAATTCAAAAGTAAAAATGCATTGTGGCATTTTTATAAATATTTCATCTAATGAGACGTAGGATCTTCCTCCAATACACATCTAATTCAAAATTGACGTCAACTAACCCTAGGTTCAACATCAATTGACATCGGCTAGTCCTAACTCCGACGTCAATTTTGAAATAGACGTTTGTAGGAAGGTATGACGTCTAGTCTATAAAATAAGGACAGGAAAAAAAGAGATGTGAGAGGTCACATTTTTATTGTTTCATAGCGTGCAAGGCTCCATTGTAGCAAGGAGACGGCGACAACAAGCTTTTGAGGTGCATTACACTCCTTTTCACTCCATTTTACTCCTATTGATGCTTGTGGTGCTCGTTTTCTCCAAAGGATTCATTCTAAACGATTGGTTTTCGCATTAAGGTTAGTTTTTATTATGAGATTGGCAAGTGTACTAAATCGCACAAATAATAAAGTAGAAAGTCTAAGAATCGTTTCTCAAGAGACTTGTGAAACACTTGGCAACTCTTACAATTCATAACTCAATTAGACAACAAATTTCACAAAAAACAAAAATAAAACTTTTTTTTATTTTTATCAAACATATGGTGTACAACAATGCATGATAAAGGCTTCACTGGATTGGGTTTCATGATCCAATTCAAAGAAAAAACACCAAATAATATTCTTCTAATTCCTACTTTAACATTCACACCTTATGAACAAGCCCTAATGTCTTAGCGGCGAGTTTAAACTTGAATAATAAAAACCCTAATATCTTAGCAATTTTTATTATAAGTTCGCATTAATAATCAAAATTCTGATGTTATGAATGATTGATAATGTTGATTTTTACCATTATCTTACTTATCTTTTGTTGACAGAATCAACTTATCTTGAACTTTTAACCCACTTAATCATCACTTTTACTTTGTTTTTGTGAATAATTACATTTTAGGTTACATTGATCTAATTATACCACTAATCCCCATTTTTTGTGTGAAATTTCAGTGATAGGCAGCTTTTGCCTCAGGCCAAAGAAGCTTTCAACCATAGAAGAAAGAAGAAAAACCATTTTCGAAGATTCAAAGTCATGCAGCGAGCGCTAAGCGTTAGAAAAGTCAGCGCTAAGCGCAATTCTTCTCGCATTGTTGGGCGTTAAGTGCTAGTTGGCCACTGCTAAGCGCTATTTGATTTGCATTTCTAGGTGCTAAGCGTCAGTTGTCCAGCGTTGAGCATTGATTGACTCGTAAACTGGGGTGTTCAGTGGTGCGGGGGTGGCGCTGAGTGATGCCTATGCTGATGTGGCAAACTTAACCTATTTCTTCTGGATTGCTCGATGGAGAGTCATCTTTGGACATGGGAGGCGCGAGAAACTCATTTTGGAGAGCTTGGAAGTGTGCTAGGGCTTGAGGGAACAGCTTCTTCTTCCATTTTGTATCTCATTTCTCTTCCATTATTCCATTTGTAAGCTTGAGCTCTCCATGACAATGGAGAGCTAAACCCATTCTTGTTGGAGTTAGATGTAGCCACTGCACTCTTATGTAATTGCAATGTTTTGAATATATAAATGTCTCTTTCATTGAATGCTAGTCTTCTTGTTTCTTAACTTAATGCTTGCAATGATTTGGTCATCCATTGCATGATATTTGGTTCATTGGGTGTGGAAATATCTTTAGAAACCTTGACTTGGAATAAGAAAACTCAATGGAACTTGTATCTAGGAATTGGGCTTCACCCATTGGTTGTCTTAAACCCTAATGCATACACTAGTGCAGGAAGGGGATTTGACAACGGTTATTTTTTTTCATTCTGCCTCGGTTCCAGAATCGAAGCATATTAGGACGAGGCCAAATGGGGTCATATTTTGGCCTCGAGTGTGAACCGAAGTAGAAAACCCACATTCTGCCTTGGTTCTTATGAGAATCAAAGCCATATGGTGTGATAGAAAATCAACCCTAGGTTCCTCTACCACCTTTGAACCACCATGGAAGTCGCCATCCATCTTTGATTCATCGAAAACCACCACGCCACCTAGGAACCTCCGCCACTCGCACTTTCACACATCAATGAATCCATTATCGTCTTGCAACAATCATCGAAGATAGAACCACCAATGTTCACCACAAATATTCACCATGAGCAGCATCACCGTGGATTGTAGCAGCGTTCGTGGGGAAGGAGACCCAACGATGCGACGTGGTAGTGCGAGGTAGAAGGAGCAGCAAACCTATGGTGGCATGAGTGGTCAGAGCGCAACAGCAGCAGCAGGCGTGAGGAGTGAAATTGTAGGGATGAGGAAGAAGAAAAAAAAAGAAAAAGAAGAAGAAAAAGGGATTCGCATTTTTGAACCCTAACAGAACTTATGGCCTCGGTTCAATTTTTAACCGAGGCAGAAAACCCTTTTTGGCACCAGTTCAATTTCACCTAAGACCAAACATCACCCTAGTGGCATTTTTGAAATACTGGCCAACTTTTTTGGATCAGTTCAATTTTTAACCGATGTAGAAAACCATTTTTGGCACTAGTTCAATTTCACCCGAGGCCAAATATCACCCTATTGGCATTTTTGAAATACTGGCCAACTTTTTGGCACCGGATTTCTTAGAACCAAAGTAGAAAGGCATTTTCTACTTCGAGTATATGTTGAACCGAGGTATAAAAGTTGGAAAAAAATTACAAAAATGCCACCGTGCCATTTTATGCTTCGGTTAAGCGACAATCGAGACCTATAACACGAGTTAAAAAGCCAAAACTGCACTAGTAATAAAGAGGATTTGCTTATTAAGAGTTTAAGAGATTGACTCTTAATAAAGAAATTTAGGCTCAATCCACTAAGGAATTAGGGTTTGAGTAGAATTGTAGGTTCACATTAGCATATTGATGTAGAGGATGTAAAATTGTAGTTATATGAGAGCAAAGTAGGTGAATTCTAACCCCGACAATATCAATTCATATCATTTCTAATCTTTTCCATTCATTAAGTGCCTTTAAGTTCCAAAGTTCATCTTTAATAAATTATACAAAAATTTACTTTCATATATGAAACTCAAAATTATGGAATTATTCTTTTGTTTAAATTAGTTATTAATTGCACAATTATTTAGTATACACGAGTCTCTTGGGAAACGATATCCTGGTCATACAGGTTACTACTTGCACGACTTTGTACACTTGCCAAAGTCTTAACAATGACCAATGATGTACTCTATGTCTAGATGCACAATCAATTAGTTGTATACTCTAGTCTAGGTTATAATATCATGTCCAATAATTAGAGACCATTATCATACAGTTAGAACAAGAATAGAACACAAGAGTGATAGAAAATAATTATATTGAATAGTGAAATTCAAAAAGAGCTAAGAATACATTACATCCTGTTGGATCGAGTGCTTACCACTTGGACAAAACTTATAGCTAATAGTCAAGGTACAAATCTTTTTACTTAAGAGTGTAACAACCCAAGTGCCATGATTCGATTGTGACCCGACCCACATAATCTCTACCACAATACAATTGATGCCACATGCAACAATCTCCCCCTCATCAATTGTCTTCCAAGGAATCTCACAATTGGATTATAACTCGGCCCACCTGGCCTCCGCCATGGGACAATTGTGCAACCCATAACAATCTCGCCTTTAACAATTGTCCACGAGGAATCGAACTCATGATCGTGGCTCTAATACGAATGGTTGGATTGAGCACTTACCACTTAGCTAAAAGTTATAGCTAATAGTCAGGACACAACTCTTTTTACTTAAGAATGTAACATCCCAAGCGCCACGATTCGATTATGACCCGGCTCACTTTTTGTCTGCCACGGGACAATTGATGCCACATGCAACAATCTCCCCCTCATCAATTGTCTTCCAAGGAATCTGACACTTAGATTATGACTCGGCTCACTTGACCTTCGCCACGGGACAATTATGCAACCACAAGACATCAAACCCCCATGAATAAGGGAGTTAGCTACTCTTTAACATTCTGAATACTAGAATAATGATGAATATGAATGTTTATGGCCTTCAAAATGCACCTCTGCCATATTTCCATCTCTCCCCAAAGAGGAGTTTTTTCCCCAATAGGGGTTTCCTGTCTACTAGAAGGGTTGTTCCTTTCACCTTTGTTAGGTGCCTTATTTATAGATTTTTCAAATTGGACTAGGCCCGCAACTTTGTACTTTGTATTGAATTATCTTGAATATATTAAATATATATCTTTTAATCCTCTGAAACTCCATATTTTTTAGATATTCTTCAAATATTTTGTTTGGTAATTGAAGTAACCAACTTGGTGGATGATTTTGTTGATATTCTTTTAATATTCAGTACTCTACTGATTCTGTTGATAATCTTCCTAAATCTTTGAGATTTTCACTTATCTACAAAATATAAACCACACATTTATCTTTTCCAAATTTATTAAATAAAATTTGAAATATTTGAAAAGATAATAATAATATAAAAATATATATAAAAATAAAAAAAAATAAAACATAATAATTCCAATTATTAGTGTTCCATTCATTGAGGTCTATTGCACTCTTTTTCACTCCATTTTACTTCATTGATGCTTGTGGTGCTCATTTTCTCCAAAGGATATTCGATCTACCATATTGGTTTTCGCATTAATTTAAATTTATTTGATGTGTTTGATGAATTTATAAATTAGGTGCTTTTTAGTTAAACATTGAGCGAACCTTAGTTCTCATTTGAGTTTTAGTACAAATGATTAAAATTTTAATCGTTTATATTAAATCTTGAATTGTCCGATCAGACTGTTTGGAAAAATTATAATTTACTATAACATGTACATTGAAGTTTATGCATAAATTTGATAAAATTTTAGTTGAAACCATTTTGTGTTGTTCTTCGAATACATATTTGATTGTGGTCATGAGTGATCACTTTTACTTTGTGTACTTCGAACACTAATGCGAAATGCCACCAAAATTTATCAAATATATGATGTTATACTTCTTTATATACATGTTAGAAAATTATAAAAAAAAAATTGAATGGGTAGGATCTCACCCTGTGAGAGTTAAAAATTTGAGATTGATGGAGTTTTTTTCTGAGTTCTTGCAATATGCTCAAGAACACACAATCTCTATGAACAGGACATATTTTTGTTCTTGTGTTCGTTGTCTTAATCAAATAAGTCAGGACTTCGACACAATGCGTGATCATCCATTCATCCTTGGTATAGTGAGGAGTTATACAATTTGAACTTGGCATGGAGAACTACTACACAAGCCTATGACGTCACGATGAACAGATTATGTAGACGAATGGATGAGTTATTATTTAGAGGACATGGTACTTGATGTTGGTGAAGAAAATTTTGCAAGAGCTCATTTATATGATTCTCTTAAGTTTGATTTATAGGAAGAGTTGTACCCTAGATGCGCTAACTTTACACGACTATCAACGACTTTGAATTTTTGAGTTTAAAAACATGGAATGGATGGACCAACAAAAGTTTCACAAAATTGTTGGCGTTGCTGAAGGAAATGCTTCCATAAAATAACACATTACCTATCCGTAATTACGAAGTGAAGAAAATTTTACGTCTAGTGAATTTTGGGCATTAAAAGATACATGCATACCCTAATGATTATGTATTGTACTGAAATGAGTTTGCTTCATTGAAGGTCTATCAAACATGTGGTCTACCACTCAATATCAAACACTACTGGTTGGTTTTTCTTTCTTCCCCATTTGATTTCTTTTGCGTTTTTCCTTGAGTTTGCATTTTCCTTGAGGTTTTTTATTCCTAAAGTTCATGTTTTTTACTGTCATTCATGTCCACGGTACTTCATTCTTCTCCAGGGTACTGCATTATGATGGGATTGTGTAACTTTCCAAAATGCGTCAAGGATTGCATCCTCCTCCATTGTTGCTCGCGTTTCGCACTCCCATGTTCCTATTATTAGCTTAAAAATTTACATTTAATATGAGCCTATATTTTTATAATGTTGTTAATTTATTTTTTGTATCTTAGATATGTTGATTTATTAATTTATTAATTTATTTAAAATTGGTTAATTATATGCTTAAATATATTGATTTTTTTAGATTGTTGTCAAATTGAGTTAGCCTTAGTTTCCACACTCATCGCAGTAGTTTGTTGTGGAACAACTCACAATTCACTTAGAAACATATACCATATAAACAAAGTAGAATACACAGTATAACCATAAGTGCTAAAATGCTACAAGGCTAAATAGAGGAACAAGAAGAACAAGCACATACACAAAGTATAACATGATTTGCTGAAGTATTAATGAACTCCTACGTCCATTAAGGAATGAACAATATAAAAAATTACAACTCAAGGTTTCTCTCACAATAAATTTTCACTCAAGACAACTCAAACATTAGACAACTCGAAAGTTAACCCTCTACAAAAGCTACAAAGTCTCAGTGATACACAACTCAATTTGAATCAATCGAAACCATATTGAACCAAAATTAATTATTTAAAAATTATTGTAGTACATATTATTTAACTTATATACAAGACATAAGTGTGTAAGAGGAAAATTTATGTATCTAATATAAATTTGTGAGTGATGAGTAAATATTATGGTTAAAGTATGAATGAGGCGAAGGAAAAAAAGTTTTCCAAATGGTATGATTATTACATTATTAGTTTTGGAGGACAAAAGTGTTAAACTAAAATGAAAGTATGGGAAGGAAATAGTGCAAAAAGACTCACTTTAAATAGAATTCGTGGGCCAACTCAGCCCACCATAGGTTCAGGCCAGGTTGGGTTGAAATTATTTTACAAAGTTTAATACAGATTAATTTTTGACCCGGCCTACTAAGAACCCGACTCACCCAGGTTGAACCCATGGTGACCCGAGTTGGCTCACCAACCAACTCGCAAATAAAGGATTAGACAACTTTTTTATATTTGGGTTGGGTTAGGCTATTATTTTTTAGCCAACTTATTGGTTTGGAAAATGCATACCTAATATTTTTGTGATTTTGGTTTGTATTTGGGATAGAACATTATTTTGGATTGTATCGAAGTTTATTTAGATTTTAATCATAATTATAATTTAGTTTTTTGGGACAAAAAAATTGTATTTTTTTTAATTCAGTGAACCAATGAGTCAATCTGTTTAACTCACCAATCCATGGTAGGTCGGGTCGGGTCGGGCCGAGTGCCCCGTTTTGATGGCTCTAACTTTAAATGTTTTACATTTATTATACATGTGTTTACATATGACATTTATGTCACAATCTATAAATATAACATGATCATAATCACCTTATTTATTTATCCTTTGTTATAAACGTGTAAACACCCCTTATGCCACTACGTTTTATTCTATTCTAGTTGTCCATCAAAAGGAAAGATAATACCAATTTTAAGGTAAAATATAACTAGTCATTAAGTGACCAGTTTATAAAAAAAATTATTGATAACTAGAATAAATTCTAAATTGGTCATTATAGTGAATTAGTCTCTAAATTTGTTATTTACATTAGCTACCAAGGTTTTAACTAAAAAATCAAAATGAGTTTCTAAATTTGTCCCATTAGTGACAAATTTAGATACAAATTAAGAGACCAATTTGTTTGGTAGATACAAAACCTTGGTAGCTAATGTTAATGACCAATTTAGATATCAGTTCACTATAGTGACTAATTTAGAAACCAATTTAGAAACTATTTTAGTTACCAATAATTTTTAGTTAATAAATTGGTATCTAAAAAGTTATCAATAATTTTTAGTTTATAAATTGATATCTAAATTTGTCACTATAATGACTAATTATTTTTTATTATTAAAATTTGTCACAAATAAAAAAAGTTTTTGTAGTAAAATATGCGTAATGAATTTTTGAATGCATAATGATATATCAAGATAAAAGTAAACAAATATTTTATTATAGTAAAAAAGATAATCAAATTGTTCATTATAATGTTAAAAAAAATAAGCTAAATACATGTATTAATAAAACATTATACGATTAAACCACACAACTATTCCAAATCAAACCACAAAAATTAATTTCGTTTGATTTAAAATATATTCAAACAAAACTAGATATAATTTTTATGTTTCACGTAGGTCATTTTGACGGAACCACGTAAATCCTTTGTGCTCTTGTTATTTTACTTTTGTCTTGTAATTTTTCATGTGTGTGTGTGTTTGCAATCCCCAACAATTGGTATCAAGAACTTAAGGATTCAGGCGAGAGAGAGAAATAGCAAAAGACAAGAAAGTGAAGATTGACACGTTTGAAACGGAAGTGATTTCAAATTCTGAAGATGCAGATTAAGAATTATATGTATTAGAAGAAGTTGTACCAACCTTTGTTTGAGAATAAAACAAGAACTATGTCTCGGGAAGATTGGAGTTTCTGGATCAACAGGCTTTGGGCGTCGTCAGATTAACATTGGCGAAGAATGTTGCTTACAATATTATCAATGAAAAGATGACATATGGTTTGATAAAGGCAATACCAAACATGTATGAAAATCCATCGACATCAAACAAGGTATTCTTGATTCAATAGTTAGTTAATATGAAGATGCGAGAAGGTACTAGTGTTATAGATTATGTGACCGAATTTAATTCCTTGTTGTTGCTATCTTTGTTGCCTAGTAGTTGGTCAGGAATTCTCACGGTAATAGCCAATACATTTGAGACTACAAAATTAACATTTGAAGGCATTAGGGATTAATCCTTAGTGAGGATGTTCGTAGAAAGAACGTCGAAGAATCAACAGGTTCCTTATTAAGCACTGAAAGTATAGGTAGAAGGCCTGAAAGAGGGTAAGGTTCTAGACGTGGCAAATCAAAGTCAAAGAAGCAAGGACAGTTCAAAACTTGCAAGGATATTACATGTTGGAATTGTCAACAGAATGGCCACTTTAGAAACCAATGTACTACTCTTGTTGTTACTAAAAACAGAGGCATGACAACACAGTGAATGTAAGCACAATAAGATATTGATGATGCATTGATCTATTGTGTTGAGAGCAAGTTTGAATCCTGGATCATGGATTCTAGAGCATCGTTCCAAGCTTCTCCTTCAAATGACTTGATAAAAAATTTCAAAACTGGAAATTTTGGCAAAGTTCGTCTTGTAGATGGTGAAGCTTTAGACATTGCAGGCATGGGAGATATAAATCTTAGAACTTTTACTAGTATAGTTTAGAAATTGAAGAATGTTATATATGTTCTAGGACTCAAGAGAATGTTAATCTTTGTAGGCATGTTGGATGTTCAAGGATATTGAGTTATATTTGGAGACGGCCAAAAGAAGGTGGTGAAGGGAAATCTAGTTTCAGAACCTTGAATGAGAAGGCAAAGAATATGAGAATTCATGTAGGGTTACCAAAGACCTTTTAGGCAGAAACAATGAGCATGAGGAGAAATGGCAATGCAAGGATGTAAGTCTTTCTCACTTAAAAGTATTTAGTTGTGTTTCTTATGTTCGTGCTAGAGATGCTGACAGGGACAAACTTGATCTGAAAGCAAGAAAGTGCCTTTCCATTGCCTATGGAGTAAAGGATATAGGATATCGCTTTTAGGATGATCAAAATTAAAAGGTCATTAGAAGTAGAGATGTTACATTAAAAAAATGCAATGTATAAGGACAAACTTGAGGCAAATATTGAAACTGAAAAGAAGGTAATAGAGAAGGAAAAAGTAGTGTTAGAGGATGTTACAGAAGACGATCTTGTAGGAAAAAAGTGGAAGTACAAGAGACACGACAGTTGAGGAGATCCAATAGAGTTATTAAGCCTCATCACATTCAGCAAATTACTTGTTGTTGACTGATGATGGAGAGTCCTTATGTTATCATGAGGCTGGTAGTGACCATGTGGCTTGAGATCAAAGGAGAGAGTTCCTTTGATGTGTGTGTGCTTTTATATTTGAATTATATATATGTTTTATACTATTAGCTCACCCTCTCTACTTGTTTAAATAGGTGTTTCTCAATTTCATTTGATCAAATAATTTTTAGGTCACACACATTTTAATTTTATTAACTACTAGATTATATTTGAATTACTTATCTTTTTTATTTGTTTGGTTACTGATGTATATTTTTATATATAATTATAAATTATCATTATTATCGTTAACATTAGTATTAATATTAACATTGACATTAGTATTTGTAGTATAAACATTATTATTATCATTAGTTTGTTATGATTGGTATCATTATTAATTTTATTATTATTATTACTATTTATAGTGGTGTTATTAGTATAAGTGCTTTTATAATTATAAAAAATCTTTATTATACTAAATATTTTTGTTAAATACATTTTTAATCTTTTTAAAAATTTTACAATTTACAATTTATATTAATATTATTATTAATATGTTTAATGGTTAAATCAATATAATAACAATTATATTATTATTTTAAAAATATTTGAAATGAAAATAAAAAATAAAAACATTGTGCGTACATGCATGGATAATAGACTATTATAATTATTTCGTAAAATCAATTGACTGTACCATATTATATCAATTTTATTTATTATATTTAAAACTGAATTTACGACTTTATTACTTTAATAATAACATTTACATCAATATAACCCAATTTTCATGATATTTATTATTTTATTTTTATATTATTATTATTATTATTATTATTATTATTATTATCATTTATGACTATAATTATTAATATTATTATCAGCTCTAACTATAATTTTAATTATTATTATTAGTATTATTATTAACTATAATTATTATTACAAACAATAATTATTATGATCATTATTATTACCAACTATAATTATTATTATCATTTATTAACTATAATTATTTCTATTATTATATTACTACTATTGTTATTATTATTAATAAGAACTATAATTATTATAATAGTTATTATTATTATTTTTGTTTTTATTATTATGGTTAGATATACATTTTACTTATTATGTAGGAATCATGTTTCAATTACTTCTCATTTTTATTTATTTTGTTGTTCATTTATCCTTATATTTGAACAATTATTTCAATTCAAAGAAATAGTTACTAAAATTAGTAAAATAATAAAAATTAAAAAATTATTTAAATTTAAAATATAATAATTAAGGGGATAAAATTAAAAAAACAAAAAAGGACATCAAAGATGTTTATTTCTTTATATATGAAGTTGGATTATTATTATTTTTTTATCTGTACGAGATATTATTTTAGTGTTATTATTATTATTAACTATTATTGTTATTATCATTATTATTATTATTATTATAGTTAGACACACATTTTACATTTATTTACTATGGGATCATATCTCAATTACTTGTATTTTTTATTTGTTCATTTTATCTCTTTATGTGTGTGATTATTTAAATTAAAAATATAGTTACTAAAATTAGTAAAATGATAAAAGTAACAAATATTTTTTTATTATGAATAATTATTTAAATTTAAAAAATAATAATTAAGAAAATAAAATTGTAAAAACAAAAGAGACACAAAAAATGTATATCTCTTTATATATGTAGTTGTTGTATTATTATTATTTTTATCACTAGGAGATATTATTATAATGGTATTATTATTATTATTATTATTATTATTATTATTATTATTATTATTATTAAAGTTAGATACAAATCTTAATTTAATCTACTATGGAATCATATTTGAATTATTTGTCATTTTTATTTGTTTTGTTGTTGATGTATATCTTTATATATAATTATAGATTATTATCGTTAATATTAGCCTTAGTATTAGTATTGACATTATAGTAAACATTCGCTTAAGTGCACACTCATTTAAGTTCGCATCCTGCATAAATCCGCATTTGAAAAGGGAAAATTCTCAGATCATCGACTTTGTGACTTTATTTTCAAGAAAGATTACGTAAAGTCATGTGACAATTATTTTCAATTTTGTTCACATGTGGTTGTCGATTGACCATTGTGTAAGATGCGACGAAGGGTGAAGAACACACCCTTAGCTTAAATCAATTAATCCGATGATAACTAAGGAGAATCTTTTAATTCATTCATATGAATAACATAAAATAACAAATTCG
>Ga0214545_1010765_pt1 | contig 13042 bp, 10 predicted proteins | sample CNSS4metaG_FD_160064 | JGI IMG/M metagenome (GOLD analysis project Ga0214545, IMG submission 160064) | Root nodule microbial communities from cowpea collected in UCLA plant growth center, Los Angeles, California, USA - CNSS4 | ecosystem: Host-associated > Plants > Roots > Nodule | place: USA... | reverse complement strand
ATATATATATATATATATATATATATATATATATATCAGCTTACAAAGATGTATGAGTGTATCTTTTGTTGGGTTTTTAATAAACTTATATGTATTAGCTATTATGGATAACTAGTCGTTGTAAGAAACTAATCGTTGTGAGTAGTTAATGCACTAGCCGTTGGAGTCTAAATAGTTAATAAATTAGCCGTGTATAGACGTTGAGAGTACAATGGTCATGAAATGTGGGTCTATAAATTATATTATGTATTGTATGAATGAAAAACAACACAAGAGGTGAATAAAGTTTGTTCATAAGTGAGGTTGATTGTCTACAAAGTGGTATCAAGAGCCACTTAGCTTGAGTGTTTGAGTGGAAAAAAGAGAGAGAGCTAGAGAGCTTGAGTGTTTGAATAAAGAGAGTAAGAGAGCTAAGTATTTGCAAAAAAAAAAAAAGAGTGAGATGGCTAGTCTTACAAACAGTGGTTCCTGCCCAAGTTGATAAAGGTTGTCAACTATGACAATTGGAGTTTAAGAAGGAAGGCTCTTCTTGGCTCCCAAGAAAATTGGGAGGTGGTTGAAGATGGTTTCGATGAACCAGCCAACACTACAGGTTGGTTAAATGCCCAATTGAAAGTGCTGAAAGAAGCACGTGTGAAGGACAAGGCAGCTTTGTACATCCTGTACCAAGCTGTGGACGAGTTCGGCTTTGAGAAGATTGCAAGTGCTAAATTTTCAAAAGAAGCGTGAAACATATTGGAGAAGGCGTATAAGGGAGATGACCGAGTAAAGCAGGTGCAACTTCAAACACTCAAGGGCGAGTTAGAGAGCATGAAGATGAAAGAGACCGAAGGAGTAGTTGAGTACATTACTTGAGTTGAAGCCATGGCGAACCAACTTGCTAGAAATGGAGAGACGTTACCCGCTAGCCGAGTTGTGGAGAAGATCTTGAGGTCATTGAAAAACGACTTCGAGAATGTGGTGTGCGCGATTGAGGAGTCCAAGGACTATCAAAACTCACGGTTGCAAAACTTGTAGTATCTCTTGAAGCACACGAACAACGAAAGAAGAAGAAGTGAGAGCTACTTGATCAATTATTCAAAACAAAGATGTCAATTAAAGATGAGAAAGCTTAGAACACTCAAGGTAGAGGACGATATCGAGGAGGTATAAGAAACGATCCTAGTGGTAGAAGCTGAGGACAAGAAGAGAAAGAACAATCTAGTCAACAAAATTGGCACGGAAGAGGACGAGGTCCATGAAGAGGAGGTCAATCAAGCAACTCAAATGTTGAGTGCTTCAAGTGTGGCAAGTATGGTCATTATGCAAAGGAGTGCTACTCGGGCAAGTGTTTTAGTTGTGGTAAGTTCGGACATTTTGCCAAAGATTGTAGATCTAAAAGTAGAAAGGAAGAGACGATCACCCTCACAAAAGATGTTGAAGAAGAAGCGACATTGTTGATGATGGCGCGTAGCTCGGGAGCCTAGCATAAGCAAGTGGTGAACTCGGCAAGAAGACCGAGTAGCATGGAGAATTCAGCAAGAAGACCGAGTAGCATGGAGAATTCAGCATGGACAATCAAGTAGTGTGAATAGCTCGGTGAGACAACCGAGTCGGTTGCATAGGATGGTAAGACATGTAGATAGCCCACACAGGGTGGTGGAGCATGTAGATACCTTGGACACCATGGTGGAGCATGAGGCTAACTCGGCTAACTTGGTGGAACGCCTACATAGCTCGGATAAGTTGGTGGAGCAAGTGGATTACTCAGATAGCTCGGTGGAGCATGTGAAAAGCTTGAGTAACTCAGAATTTGAAGAAGAAGAGCTTATAATCCAAAGGTTAGAGATTGCAAAAAGAGACTTGCAACAGAGTATTGAAAAGGAGGTTAGAGACAATTTAATTCTACAAGCAAGCTTAGAGAGAAGGAAACAGGCTTTGCAAAAGCGGCACTTGGAATTTGAAGAAGATGTTTCAAGTTAACAAGAACAGTTACAAGTTGATAAGGATCTGAGAGCTACACTGGAGGTGCAAGATGAGAAGTGGCGACTTGAAATGGATGAGGAGATTGAGCACAACAATACGTGGGTGTGGTATGATCTTTCAAAAGAAAGTCGACCTATTGATAAGAATTCAATTAACGACAAGTCGGCCACAAAGACAAAGAACCCAATGAGTAACAAGTCGGCCAAAGAGAAGAACAAGTTTGCTAGTAAGAATGCAAAAACTGAGAGAGTAGAGAACAAGTTAGTCATAGGGAAAGCGAAGTATAGGTCGACCATAGATAAAGCGAAGAACTTAACTATTCATGAAAGGGACAAACACAGTGTGAGAAGAGTTATTGCACGTTGGAAGCCGTGATGAAGAATAAAGGAACAAAGATGAAGAATAAAGAAGCATTTAAGTTTACGGGAGAGTTTTGTTGGATTTTTAATAAACTTAAATGTATTAGCCATTGTGGATAACTAATCGTTGTGAGTAGTTAATGTATTAGCCATTAGAGTCTAAATAGTTAACAAGTTGACCGTTTAATAGTCGTTTATAGTCGTTGATAGTACAATGGTCAAGAAATATGGGTCTATAAATTGTATTATGTATTGTATGTATGAACAAGAAGAAGAAGAGGTGAATAAAGTTTTTTCATAAGTGAGGTTGATTGTCTACATCCTTTCCTTTGCTACAATATATGAAATCTCCTTTCTCTCTCTTTCACTCTTGTGTTGTTTTCCTTACAGTAAAGAACTATTCTCGAAAGCAAGTGTGTTTATAACACTGGCCAATACAAAATTGGAAACTTTTCTGAAAAGTCAAAACTTGTGAACTAATGCGTGTAATCATGAGGCAGCCGTAGACTGTTGTTGTATAACCAAAACAGAAGCCCTAGTCTCCATATCAGGTGAAGCAAGCAAATCACCAATCACTCCCAGCTCCGAATATTCAGTCCAATTTTCCAACCCATAGGTTTGAGAAGATCTCATTCCGTAGCGTCTTCCGACAACGATGAAATCAAATTTGTTGGCTATGTCTTTGAGGAAAACCGTTGTCTCAGATGCATCTTCTATGGTGCGCTCTTCGTATGTCACATTTTCCAGTTTTCCATAGGCTCCACGCACCTCCCTCAACTCCTCGTCATCAATCATGTCTTCCCAATTCGACATATCACGGTCGTATGCGACCAACCTATACACAAACAACTTGTTGCCGAGGTTTTTCGTGAACCTCCTAGCCAAGCACAAGGCCTCTCTGTCATCGGGTCCTCCCAGGAAAACCATTGCCACTTTGTAGTTTGCCATGCTGAACCCAGCAGAGCCACGTGTCAGAAGAATCCCAATGGAGCAAGGTGCCCTTTCCAAGACCCTTGAGTTAAATGACCTTATGTTGCTGTCCTCTAACTCAATGGAACCATCCCCTCCCCATTTCACATGAAATGGAAGGATTATAATGGCTGCGTTTTTGTCCAGTGCAAGGTGACACACATCTTCATGCATCAGTGCCATTGGGGATATGGCAGTGTAGGTGTTGGCGGTGGCACAACCCGCATAGTCACGTTCAAAAAGGTCAAAGGTCACGATGAGTTCCCCGGAGTAGTTGTAGGAGGACCCCACCTTTTGCTGAAGTCTGTGTGCGATGAAAATGGGAGTGGACCTTCCCACCAGCTCCATCAGATGCACAATATCTGCCACCAGTGTGTTCTCTGGACAAGGAGAACACAGCTGGAGCACGTTTTTCATGTGAATCACTTGGTATGTCTTGTGGATGCATGCGACAATCCTAAGCTCATGATTCTGTTTCAAGTTCATGATGTTCCTTTTTTGATACCCCGCGTATTTCCTTGAAGGGTCATACAATGCCTTCACACCAATCTTCGAAGTTGTTCCCAGAACCAACACCGACACGATCAGAACACCTATTACTTTTTTGTTTTGTGCCTGCAATGGTTGAAGAATCAAAACCACTTACTTATCTATTATTATAACATGGTTGAATGAGTGGTTCAAGAGTTAATCACGTACCATTGAATCGAACATGAGGACATAGGAGCAGACATCCACGACACCTTTGGTGCTCAAAATGAGAGCAAGGCAGAAACCATCAGAGAAGGGCATTTTACAGTAGCCGCAAATTCCCATGCACAATAGTATCTTAATCAATTGGGCTAATAGAATGAAGAGGAACACGACCACAAAGAAGGATAAAGGTACACAGGCTTTGAGATCCACCTTCATGGTGCAACATGTGACAAAAATTGAGGTGAGGAACCAACTGCTAAACAGCTCAAGTTGGGAAACCAATTCTGACCCCAATGGAGGACCTTCAGGGACTGCAAGGCCTAAAATAATAGCCCCTACTAAGAAGGGTTGGTTGAAATACCCTGCGAAGAACCCTAATCCCAGAAACGACACTATGATGGAATAGATGTATATCTTGCTCACGGGTTTCCCTTCTGGGGTGTTCTTCACAATCCACTTCATCGCCGGTCTCCCAATCAGTGGAATGCAGATTAGGTAAACAAAAAAAACCACTACGTTTGTGATTAGACTAGGAACTCCCAACTGCACGCTTTTCACATAGTCAGCGCCGAACCCTGCTGCGATTCCACCTACACAAATCACAAACATGAAAAAACACAAAATCAATAAGGATAATGGTAATTTCATTATTTTTTTTTTAAATACAAAAATTTACTTTTTTTTATAAGATTATTTTACTTGTGTAAAATTTGTTAAATGATAATCAAATCGTGTAAAGAACATCTTTCCTATCAATAAAAAATCTATAGTCACCATATCCATCCCATTACTTTACCTTTGAAATTTAAATTTAATCTAATTTATATAGTTATTTAATGGAACCAACTTTATAATTTTGTCTTACATTTTTGTTTTTCTTACAAAAGGTATTAAATGGATGAAAAAATTCCGTAACATAACCCTTAATAATCACCTTTAATTAAATAGTTTCAAACTAAATATAAGTCATACAATAGTTTTACAAATTTACACGTTAAGGGAGCAATAAAAAAAGTATGTAGAAATTATAAAATGATGTTTTATTAAAATATTATTTTATAAAGTAGTTTGACTGATGAAGAAAACGATTCCATTACCAGTTAGGTCATTGACGAAAGCTGTGGAGAGGGCAAGGCGACCGAGTTCGGAGTTGAGGATTCCAAGGTCGTTGAGCATGGTGGAGACGACGGCAAAGGAAACGCCGCCCTGAGTTACGATTACCATTGGCAAGCTGGAGAAACTGTCATAATCATCATTTATTTGTGCCAGCTGAGAAGACACCATGCTCATGACGGTAAACCCAATAGCTATGGAGACGAAGTAGGAGGAAAGTGCGATGACCCATGCCTTCTTCCCCGTTTTCGTGATCAAGCTCAGGTCCATTTGCACTGAGGTTATGAAGAGGAAGAACGAGAACCCTAACGCTGACACTGTGTTCAGGATATCAGCACTCCCAAAAGGGAACAACATCTTCTTGTACTGTTCAAATGGTCCTGTCGGAATTGTTGGCCCTAGCAGAAAACCAGCCTGAAAAAACATGCAAACCCTAATGCTTTAACACATGTTGTTTAGAACCAACTTTTAAAGGAACGATGATGATGATGATGATGATGATGATGATGATGATGAGCAGAGAAAAGGGGCACACCATGACTTGTGAAACGAAATAGGGGAACCCAAATTTCTTGAGAATGAAATGAAAGGCTTGCGTGACGGCAAAGATTGTAACCATTTGAATCTGAAGCATGGTGTATGCAGATTGTGTGGGCGATGAACCATTGGGATGGTTCCAAATGCCATCGGAGATAATATTCATGGGCTGATCCATGCACACGTTGTAGATCTCACGTCGTGAGAGAGGGATGCTGAGCATGAGCGTGGCGGAAGAGAAGATGGTTTGGTTGGAATTCATCTTGAAGGACAAGCAAAAAGAGTGTTAAACTCACCACCTCTCCCCTTCTCTTTCAAACCCTCCGAGACAACCTTATAATTTTCAAGATGTCGCAGAGAGTTGAAGAGAAGGTGATAGTGGTGAGACAACAACAAAGTGATCGAAATGGTGAATTACAATGAAAGGAAAACGAAGAGCATTAGAAGAGTGGGAAGGGAAATATAATTAGGGCTTTAACAACTAGATACAGAGAAAAACCTGAGTTTACAAGTTTTCATTTACTTAATTTGATGGTTATGAGGAACTTGCCTAGGTGTTGCACGCTAATTTGTGGCTTCTCCATATAGAAAACAACAGTGAAAGCTTTCTGTGACAGATCATGTGTATTTTTTAACATTCTATTTTGTTTATGTTTAGGGTGTCATTTTTTTTCAAACGGACTCTTTTTTATTACATATTTAATTTTATCTTATTAGGATGTATTTTTCTTTTCTTTTCAGGTGACTCATATATTTAATTTCCTTTCTAACAATTGTTTGTTTAAAATTGACATCTTAGTGAGTACTACAACATTATTTTATCAGTAAAAAAAGTAACTCGAATAAATAAAAAGAAAGAGAATACCCACCTTTATATCAAGAGCCGTCACTACAGCCAAAAAGTTAGAAATCTCCTCTTAACTAAATCCTCTACTTCCTCTTACAGCATGCAAACAGAGGAAAAAAAAAAAACTAAAAAAATTATAAATAATAAAATATAAGAAAAAAATTACATTAATTAAATAATGTAATGAATTACAAGAATATTTTGATTTGATTTTAATAATACATTTTAAAATAATTAATTACAGAGAAATTAATATATAAAATAAAAAAAATAATATTTAATTTCTTTTCTTAATACTGTTCTATAAAAATAAATTAAATTCAAAAAGAACTAAATTTTAATGTAATTTTATATTTTTATATAATTGTCATTTATTTTCTTAATATTTATTTTGCAAGAAAAAAAATTAAAATCGCTAATATCAAATTAAACAAAATAGTTAAAAATTACAAAGTAAAAATAAAATTTACTAGAATAAAATTAAGGGAGTGATTAAACATTTAATATTAGTTTGAATGAGCAAGGAAATATATTATATAACATTGTTCTTACTAAGCTAACAAACTCCTTATGAATCTCGGTATCCCTTTTAGGATTGTCTTCTCACTTCTTACAATTACCAAGTTATCCTCGTCACTTTTTTTATTACATCGAGATTTCCCATGTCCAAAGGGGTACTTTCAATAACATTTTAACGTTAAAGTCAACTAGATGTATATATAATAAATATTACCTACAACTCTTTTATTGACGGATATCCGTCCGTTAGTAATCAGTCGGTAAAACTCGTTTACCAGCAGATATTGATTCTTTTCGACAAATTTGGACCGTCAATAATACCTTTCGTTTTTTTGTAATGTGAGTAAACCTTATGAATAACAACCTTTTATACTATTTCCATGGACCTTTACCTGAGTGGGCCTATTCTAGGTGATTTTTAGGATATATATTTTGATCTCATGTTAATCTTTGATTAAGAAACTCTTGTTTATCACTCCAATTTTCTCATGGTATGTGAATCTAGATGACGTTGTCTCGTGCTAATGACATTATCTAGGATTCATATCCTTCACACATTCCTCCTAGGTTAGAGATCTTCCAATTCGAGAGTCCACGGTTAGATGTATAGGACCTTCAGATTGAATTTGATCTAAATGGTTGGGGAGGAGTTGAACACAATTGTCAAGTTCTCTTCGCGTGCAATAAATATGGGCCTTGGTGTCATCGCATTACCGTTGTTGCTCTGATAAGCAAGATATTTAGATTTGATATTAGTTCTTCATAACCTTCTAATCTTAGAATGTCTGTATGCCCTTCTATTTCTCATTCACCAAATAGATTGCCTCTAGGTGAGGGGACATCTTGTAGGTTTGGGGAACCATTAGCGAAGGCATCTAATAGTTGTGATGTTGATTCACCAAGTACCTTGGCCAATGAAGAGTCGAGGGTAACCTAGATCTTCTTGGGTGAATGAATAGGGTGGACCCTAGGGTTAGAGAATATTTTCCAGATATAGAAGGTAGCCTATTGTTCATACTTTGGGGAAAGTATCGCTTTACTTGAGGGTAATGTAGATGATGACATCATATCGATTGAAAGGATAAGCGTTATAGACAATATTTGTCATTGTCAAGAGGGTTATCCTTCAAAACTCTTTTAGATGTATTATGCCTTGATAAGCAACCTTCATGACTTTCCTTTGATGAATTGACCATATAGGAGTATTGTGGGTTCTAAACATTGTCCTAACACAACTTCACCCTAACAATTAGGTGTATCTTCATGCATTCCAAGTTATATGATTAATAGTGTAGAAGGAACTTTTAACAACGGTTAAAATGGACTTTTGAAGACGGTTCCATGACCGTCGTTATTCAGTATGTCATTAAAGTGGGCTTTTAACAACTTCAACTCGAACCTCTGCTATGTAATTCCCTCTCATTTCTCATGCACTACAAGAAAAAATGGATTTAACGGAAGTATTCTTTTACATTACTCAGGGTTAAAACCTCTACTAAGTTATTTATCCAAATCAACACACTTCATTACCTTCCCCACCTCCTTCAACGTATCCCATTTAGCTAACTGATTTTTTGTTGAAATTTGCAGGTTACATGGCATTCCAAAATCAATAATCTCCGATAGAGATCCCTTGTTTCTTAGTAAATTTTGCAAGGAATTATTTCGTATATAGGGAACAAAACTCCAATACAGTACAACATATCATCCACAAACAAACGGACAATCAGAAGTCATTAACAGAAGCTTGGAAATTTACCTCAGGTGTTTCACAAGTGACAACCCTTGAACATGGTACAAGTATCTTCACTTGGCTGAATTTTGGTACAATTTTTCCTACCATTTGGCCATTAAAACCTCCCAATTTCAAGTTCTATACGAATATCCACCGCCCACCATTCCAAACTATATTTTATGAACAATTGCTACCCCCACACTAGACTTGGCTTTATAGTAACGCGTAGAGATGCTCCTCAACCTTAAGATCACACTCGAACAGACTCATCAACATATGGCCTCCGCTGCCAACAAAGGTCACCGTCATCACCTCTTCAATCCCGGGTCCTCCTCTATCATCGTCCACACTGTCAGCATTCACTCTCGGTTAACTTTTATAACAAATTGTCTCGAGAATATTTTGGTCCCTACTCAGTGAAACAAATAAGGGAAGTTGCATACCAATTATACCTCCTGGATCCACCTAGTCTTCCATATTTCTCTCCTCAAGCCTTACCATGGACCAGTCTCTCCCCCTTCTTTTCACTACCCACTAGAACTTTGTTCTTCACCTTAGACTACTAATCCCTTGCCCACTCTATTTCAAACTTCTAAACAAAACATATACACTTCCTCACACTTAACTCCCATCTCGAGCAACTCAAACAACTCCTCCCAACCATCCACTTCTCTCTCTTTCCCATCCAATGACACGTTGCCAACATCTATGGCTAATATTACACTGTTTCACCAACCTTTACTTCTTACCAATTACCAAAACTTCACCCATACCCGTACCCGTTTTCTTACTACTTTAATATTAATTTTAATTAATTTTTATAAAATAATAAAAAATTATGATAAAGGAAACATAATATTATCAAATATTTAATATTAGCAGGATGGTTGTTTCTTCGATATCAAATACTTTGAAATAAATTATAATTGTTTACATTTTATATTAGAATACTAAATAAAATTTCATGAGAACCAAAACATTTTTTAAATTTGCAAACATTAATGAAACCTAGTTGATAAAATTTAAAAATATTTTTAAAAAAATATAAAAGAAAAATAAGTATTCAAATTAAAATATATTTTAAATGCTTGTTTACTTCAATTTTTTAAATTATAATGAATCTCTTTTTTATACACTAATAAAAGTTATAATAGATCACTTTATCAAAATGACACAAAGAACAAATAATAAACACAATAATAAAATTTTAAGATAGATCTTGTATCTTTTGAACTTCAATATATGTTGGATGATGATAAAACAATATTCATGACAATTACATTAAATTTTTATATTGTAGTAAATAAAAATTATTTATTCAATTATAGTGAAAAAATTTAAAGTATGATTGTAATGAGTTAGAAAATAAAAGATAATTAGATAAAACTTTTCGAAATAGTATTCTACATGATAAAAATAAACAAAAAATAAAAATATTAAAAAATTAACAAATGTGTGTCTTATAAACAATTTGGAGACTCTTAAAAAGAATCGCACAAAGGAAAACAAATATATAATTAAAGGTATGATAAGATGAAAAATATCTTAGAGATCTAAGAAAACTTTTCAAATATCAACATATATACTTAATGGTTGAGAAATAACAAAAATTGTTTTAGCGAATCAAAAGAGTTCTTCAAATAAAACAAAAATTAATAATAATAATAATAAGTAAAGAATTTTTTTATATTACCAAGTAAATGAAAGGTTTATGTTATTAAACACTTAAATTGAGAGTATTAAACATTCTCATATGTGAAAGGAAAATATACAATAAATAAAAATATTAAAAAATAATAGAAATATTCAAAATGTTAGACATAATTTTTTTTTTAATTGACATACATCATTTTAACATAATTACATAAAGGTTATGATAAGATAAAAAATATATTGGAGATGTGAATGAGTTTCATGACAAACCAAATAATTAGAAGAAATAAAAAATAGAAATTATATATATATATAGTTACTTAATTAATTGTAAATATTTTAATATGGCGGGGACGAGTATTATGGCAGGGATATGTACATCCCCATCCCCATCCCCATCCCGATACCCAATTGAAAAAATCGGAGATTTTCCATACCCATACCCATACCTAGTCAATGCCGGGATTTCCCATCAAAACGGGGACGGGTTCAGGCAATACCCAAGGGGGTGGCTTTATTTGCCATCTCTAGTTACCTGGTGGGGATGGGGATGAGACCAAAGTTTCATACCTATTGGATTTGGATATGGGGATGGGGATGAATTTTTTTTACGGGGATGGGTATGGATAACGAAACCCGTCCCCGCCCTGCCCCGTTGCCATCTCTAGTCTCATTAATATTTGCAAATTTAATAAATCTTTTGGTTCTCATTAAATTTTATTTGGTATTCTAATCTAAAATGTAAACAATTATAATATATTTCAAAGTATTTGATATCGAATCATCCTCCAAATATTGAGTATTTGATAATATTATGTTTTCTTTACCGTAATTTTTTATTATTTTATAAAAATGAATTAAAATTAATATTGAAGTAGTAAGAAAACGGGTACGGGTATGAGTACGAGATTATACCCATTACTCGGTGGAGATGTGGATGAGACAAAAATTTTATACCGGTTTGATTTGAGTACGGGGATGACGATTGGAAATATATATATATATATATATATATATATATATATATATAAATAATGTAAGGCCCACTTTATTTTTCTTCCTTTAATTAGAAGGGATGCCCCAAATCTGCTGGGCCTAAGGGCTGGCCCATAACGTGCCAAGGCCCTAAAGCAGCCAAGAGTCCCCTTTTAGCTCTCATTTGCAAATTGTTCCCTCTCATACACTCACTCTTTTAGTAACCTCGTTCCTTTTTTGTGTCGTTGTTCCAGTTCTTAGATCTGCTCTTAGAGTTGTTGGTTCCGTTGGTTTTAGAGTCGAAGCCCGATATTAGCTCCTTTTCAGCTAAGGGAAGTTAGGGTTCTGAGTTTTAGTCTATTTTGGTCTGTTTTGGAAGTTACTTGATTTTTGCATATAATGTACGTTGTTGTGAATGTATGGATTGCCTTATGGATGTTGTTTTGGATGTGAAAATGCGATTGTTGCAGGAAGGCAGTGGCGAGTGTTGCTCTCGCCCAAGCGAGACTGACTCGCCCAGGCGAGACTAACAGGGCCAGACCAGGGTAACACACACGAACTCTCGCTCAAGCGGAGTGCTCTTGTTTTAAGCGAGGCATTGTCTCGCTCAAGCGAGAGACGCTCGCCTAAGCGAGAAGGCGTCAAAGCCTTGGGGTGCTGCTGCAGTTTAGCCCAGGCGAGGAACCTCACCTTTAGGCGAGGAACCTCACCTTTGGGCGAGGGGTTGTCTCACTCAGGCAAGGGAGGGGTCGCCTAAGAGAGTGTGCGATAATCTCCTGGGGCCTCTGTCGCGATCTCGCCTAAGCGAGAGCCTGTAGCTTGAGCGAGGGGACTCCTCTCGCCTGAGCGAGGGCTTCTGGCTTAAGCGAGGTCCGCTGCAGGCCATGCTATTTTCTTCGCCTGGTTGTTGTGAGTTGCTCAATTTATGATATATTCTATTTATTGTATGAGGCATGTGAAATGTATGACAAAATCTGTGACTATGAACTGGATTGATGTGATTGTGTGATCTTGGCACGGGAAATGAATGAAATGGTTGGTAATCAAAGTGGCATGGTATTGGCATGAGATAAAATTATATATTCATGAGTTGGGAAGAACGAGATAATATGGATTCAACATGGGATGTGAATGAGGATGGACTACAGAGGTTGGTATGGGGTTTTTAACGCATGAATAATATTGTTTGGTTGCTTGGATATTTTTGGTATGAGGTCAGTACGTAATTCCTTGAACATCCCTAGGTGGGATTTCAGGGTCGTGTTTGAGTGGTCAAGACGTAATTCCATGACCCCTGTTAGTGAGAGTTCATGGTGGTGCCCCATCTATATAGTCTGGTAAGGATTCAAGGTAAGGTTGCATCCTGACACTCTAAGGAGTCAGTTAGTTGTTAGAATTATGGTGCTTGATTTAGTCCCACATCGCTCAGAATAGTGAGATGTGGTTCTCTATTTTACTATATAAGAGACTCTATGTAAAGCTTTAAGATACACCAAAAAATACAAATACTTCCTAGTGTAGTCGTGGACGTAGGCATACACATTGTAGCCGAACCACGTTAAATTCTCTGTGTCTATTTTTCTCTCCTTTATTCTTTCCTTTATTGCCTTGTTCCTAACAATTGGTATCAAGAGCCATTTTTCTTAGTATGCTCTATGGTTGCAGCATTGTCTG
>Ga0214545_1010764_pt1 | contig 13043 bp, 7 predicted proteins | sample CNSS4metaG_FD_160064 | JGI IMG/M metagenome (GOLD analysis project Ga0214545, IMG submission 160064) | Root nodule microbial communities from cowpea collected in UCLA plant growth center, Los Angeles, California, USA - CNSS4 | ecosystem: Host-associated > Plants > Roots > Nodule | place: USA... | reverse complement strand
TAACATTACACCAAGTGTACATAGAACTCGAAGAAGGCAAAGCTAAGAGATCATTAACATTAACCCAATTGTAAAATTTAGAAATAATATCTAATTTCTTCTCTTGTTTTCTTAGTAACATTTGTGTGTTACTTTAATATATGCAGTTCAATTGTCAAGGCTATAGCTTCTGATTTGGTGTGGGATTTCCAGTCCAATCATTAGGTATTAGTGTTATTTAAAGTTACCATCTTTTCAGCCACGAAATCCACTTTCTATTTGTCGCTAGCATAAATAGTACTCATTTGTGGTTGTTCTTTTGTAGTTGATGTTTAGGAGCTTAACTATAGAAACTTGTTATGATATGGTTACAATATGTAGGATATATGATACAACTGAGAGAAAAATTAGATTTTTCGAGCACATGTGATTTTTTTCATATGCCTTTAGCTAATGGAAGATGTGACAGTATAATTGTTTTGTTGATTTGATTTTGAGCTACTAGAAGATGTTTTGGTGATTTAGATGGACAATTTATATATATATATATATATATATATATATATTATCAAGATAATTACCAGCATGTATATCTTAGATGTAAGAACCTCGACTTTATTTCTTAGTTGTTTGTTTATTTATTTTATATTTTTTACTAATAATTTGATAAAAAGAATATGAATATTAGTTTGACAAATTAATTTAGGATAATGAATATTATTCAGTTAATTTTTAAAATTTCATGTAAATGAGGCAAACAAACATAAAAAATACTTGAGACATCTTAAAAGAATAATATTAAAGATAATTAATAAAATAAATAAATTTTAACCTTAAGGCATTAATTAGATAGTGATCTTCCAAATTGTATGCAAATGCTTTATATTTTTGTGTAAAATGTTCTCTATTAACTACAAAAGTTAATGAAAGATATTTTAGTTGAAATAAATTATATAAGAATTATCTTCTCATAAATTTAAGTAGAAATTTTATTTAGGATTAAGTGGTATCACAAACACATTCATGTGCTACATTACACTCTCAGGACGACAGAAACACGAAGAGGAGCTTCGGGAACGAATCACTGTTATGTGTTTTCACTGTGTCAGTAAGAACAAACAAGTGAACGGGTCGAAAAGCAAGTAACTGCACTGCATGGACCCTCTGGAAGCTTTGGTCGCTCAAATCCAAGGGCTATCGAGCACTTCTAGCGATGTCAATCGCCTCCACAGTATTTTGAAACAAGTCGATGACTCGCTCCGATCCAAGTCAACTTGCCTCCCCCCGCTTCTCACTCAGCTCGACCCTTCCATTCACTCCCTCGGTTTTCTCTACATCTTGTACGTCACAAAAAAGATTAATTATAAGCGTTATTTGTCGATGCCCAAAACCCTAGTTCTTGAACCTTTAAATGTTGTTGTGAGATTACACGAATTGTTTTATTTTGATTCTTTTGTGATTGCAGAGATGCCTACATGACTAGTCCGATCACCAAAACGCAGGCAGAGACTGCCGTTCCAATCGTTACCAGGTTCATCGGCGCTTGCAGCGATCAGATTCGTTTGGCCCCTGAAAAATGTATGAAAATATGAGATTCAAATCCTTAATTTTTCTTGATTCATTGCTTTTTTAGAAACTGCTTTAAATTGTGGTCGTAGTTAGGGTTGATCCTTGACATTGGGAAATCGCTGGCCGAAGTTGTTTTTGCGCACTGATTTTGAAACCTTGTTGTTTACATGAGTTAATTAAGTAACAAATTGCGGGTTGAAATTATTTTATTGGTTTTTAGATACTTGTGCAATCGAGTGTTGTTTACAATTCAATAAAAGTGAAGGAGAGATGTTTAGTTGGCGTGGTAGAGAGGAGAAATAGATTAGATGGAAACATGAAGGATGAATAGACATAGGAGGGAAATAGAGTAGAAACTGTAAGTGTTTGATTAAAGAGAAATAAAGAAGAAACATGGAGAGAGATTGAGAGATAAATGGAAATTGTTCTGTCAAAAGTTCCACATAGCATAGAAGAAGTTGAGGAGGTGAGATAGGGAGTGGATGGATCAAGTGATGTTGAAGAAGTGTGTTTTCTTTCTTGGCTTTGGTTGTTTAGTGTTGACTGTTTTTTCTTCTGAATTTGTGGTTTTGTGCATGTTTAAGGAGCTGAAGGATCTAGAATAGAATGGGTTTTAATTTGATGTTGATGTTATTTCTTGGTTTTTGATTGATGTGTTTTTGAATTTTTTTGGAATTAGTTTTATCCGTGTGTAGGAGGTTGAAGGATCAAGTGATGTTGTTGGAAGCTCCAATACGCGGAGTTGCTCCCTTGTTCACTGCACTTCGGAAAGTTCAGGTCTCTGCAGAGCACTTAACTCCCCTACATTCAGAGTTTCTTTTGCTTTGCTTGTTGTCAAAGTGCTACAAAACTGGTTTATCCATATTGGATGATGATGTTTTTGAAGTTAAACACCCACGAGACTTTTTTCTCTACTGTTATTATGGGTGCGTTGCTTTCTTCCCCTATTTCTTTCTGTGTTTTTAGTATTGTGTTTTTAGTTCATAGAATGTGCTGTAATTTCTTCACAGTTTGTAATATTTCATTGAATTTCTTACACTTATATTAGATATGCTGTAGGTAATGTTCTGTGTTTTTAACAGTAGTGGTGGGGTTGTAGGATTTTCCCATGTCAATTCATGTGGGTATTTGGGAGTTGGAAGGGGAAAAATGCAAAATAAAAAGGGGAGGAAATGGTATCAGGGAAGAGTATGGAAGTTCATTAATAAGTTTCCTTCTTTGGTTTGGATGTTTAAATTGGGGGAGTTATTAAAATGTTTCCCCCTCCAAACAAAGCAAGAGTGTTGCTCAAAATCTGCCCCTCCTAAATCTGTTAGGATACCAGGACAATGCAGGAATCGAGGTCACAGTTTTGTCATGTTTCTTGATATTGCAGGAAATTGTGGATAAATGCAATTGATGTGGCTACAATTGCAATCATGGACACACCCGAAATCCTTGATGTAGGAGTGATGGAAATCACTATTGCAGATTGTTTTTTAAACCTTGGCATAATTTCATGAGGAAACAAGTGACTGTAGGAAAGGTGATAGAATGTCCGATATCTCGAGCGCAATCTCCATGGCTTCTCAATGGGAGATACCCCTCTTTCCCTGTATCACATAAGGAAAAAAGGCTAGATGAATTCTTATGTCTATCCTTCCTCATGTGTATACTTCCTAGCATAACACAATCATAATAACCACAATTTTCCTCTCTCTTCATTCCCAAAATACTCTCCTCTTCATTCCCAACCAAATTGCCTTTATGAAATTTTTATTTGTTTGCTAATGCTTATATAATGCATACATACCTTAGGTGGGAATGGATCTCATCGCTAAAGCTTGCCATTGTAGTAGAAAAATGCCCAATGTCATAAACAACCCACATAAAAAATCTTCATTTCTTATGTGGGACTCCCATAACTTGCATTGCTATTTCAGGGTTCTAATATTTAACATTCTCCACTTGTTCCCGCGTGTAGTGACTGTGTTCTAGCTCTTCTGGCTAGTCACTCGTGAACAATGCAATGTTGGCATCAACATCTGTGTTGCTTCTTCGCTTTTAAGAGGCATGGTGGTGGGCTCTAACATCAAAGTGATGGGTTTCTTTAAAGTGATCTCTAGTAGCATTATAATGACTAGGAAATGAAAAAAAGACCCTGCAGGTGCTTCCTGTGACTTGCTTTCTACTGTCCTAAAGTCGCACTCACTTTTTCTCCCACCTTCTCTCTTGACTTCTCTTCGTCCCATTCTCTCCCTTCAACTGAATTATCCTTTGGCTCTTCTTACCTGTGTGTTGGGCTTCTCTCTGAAGAATTATTTCTTGCATCTGACATTATTCCTTGTAGAATACACATGTGGGAGGTATATCATTATGCTTGTACCTTTATGTGGTTGTCATATCTTATTTGGATATATATGTTTATCAGTGGTAGTTGAAATTTGATCTCAATCATGATGAAAATCTAGATTCATTGCATTGAGTATTATAACAATATAAAACTTATCCAATCTCTTTTTTTATCTCATCTAATGAGTCAACTTCCAAGAAAATTTTCAATTCCTCAATTGTTGGCAATAAAAGACATCATGTGATTATGTTAGGTTTCTTGTTAAAGGAAATTTGTTAGAACGTGTAACACATAGACGAGATCTGTACATGAACCAAAGAATCGAATAAACCTTGTGTATTCCACTTAAAACAACCGTGTCTCATGTACAACCTTCCTAGAGCCAAGCTCTCCTCCTACACAGGATAGACTCTATCCTGTCTCCAAACAAACAACAATACAGCCATAAAAACTCTCTTGAACAACCCAGGATCAACCATATAAAGACTTTCACTCACGAAGGGCTCACTCCCCCAACCACCTAACTAACTACCTAATTTTTAACAAACTTCCTTCGAACATACACCTTCATAGTCTTATCATCATCACCGAACAACCTTGTCCTCAAGGTTGAAATCTGGAGACTAGTCTATCATAGTAGCCACGTCCGCCCTGGTTGTTGCTTCTGGATCTCCTTTCCACTCAATGAGCACCTGCTGCACCTTGTCACCTTGTTGCTGAGTGGTTCTTTTAGCTGGGACGCATGAAAGACCGGGTGAATGCGGGCCATATCTGGTTGTTGTAATCCACATGCCATTGGACCCACATGTCGCAACACTTTGAAAGGCCCATAATAGCATGCTAATAACGTGGTATGCAACCTCGTTGGCATGGAACTTTGCCAATGAGGCCGTATCTTGGGGTAGACCCGATCCCCCACTTTAATCTAAGATGGTTTATGTTTCTTTTGTTTGCAAAACGTACCATCTGTTTTTGGGCATTGAAAAGATGTATTTGAGTTGTTTGAGAGCTTCATCCCGATTCATTAGTTCTTGCACCACTACCTCTACATCTGTTTCCCCATGGATGAATCGTGTGAGTGAGGGGGGAGGTCTGCCATACACTATTTCGAACATAATGCATTTGGCAGCCCCTTGGAAACTTGTGTTGTACCAGTAGTCCACCCATGGCATGAAATTATGCCATATCTTAGGCTGCTCTGAGCTAAAGCACCGTACTATGTTTCTAGAGTTCGATTTAAAACCTCTGTCCGACCATTTGACTCGGGGTGATAAGTTGTCTCATTTTTAGCTGAGTGCCCTACAACTTGAATAATTCTTTCCAAAGAAGACTCAGGAAAGTTGGATCCCTGTCACTCACTATTGACGATGGAATCCCATGGAGTTTAGCTACTTCTCTCACAAAACCTTCCATAATAGATTTGGCTAAACAAGGGTGTTTGATAGGGATGAAATGCCCATATTTACTCGGTCGACTGCGACTAATATTGCATCAAACCCATCAGATTTCGGAAGACTCACAATAAAGTCGAGGTTGATATCTTCCCATACTGGATTCGGGATAGGTAGGGGCTATAAAAATACTAGTGGGGAAGATGCTAGGTATTTGTGTTGTTGGCAAACCACACATGTTGCCACAAATTCAGTGATCGTCTTCCTCATCCCTATCCAATACACCGATTGGGCTATTTTTTGATAAGTTCGAAAGACACCTGAGTGGCTTCCTGTGGGTGTCGTGTGGTATTCAACTAGCAATTTTGGTATCCAAATGACATAGAGAATAGGACTAGTCGTCCCTTATAATGTAGGCGACCCTGTTCCAAAGTAAAGGGGCTTATGAAGTTGGTTTAGCTTCCAAATCTACTTTAATCTTTTGTAGAGCATAATCTCCTTCCATCTCATCTATCACCATCTAAAAGTCTTGCCAAAACGGTTTGGAAAGCACCCTTAGCTCCTTATCGTCTTCGAGCTAATCTTCAAACTTCCTAGATAACGCTTCTGCAACTTTGTTGTACGTTCCCGTTCTATATTTTATTTCAAATTCATACCCAAGTAGCTTAGCCAACCAATTATGTTGGTTTTGATGTTCCAAGAGATATTTCAGACTCCACTGATCCGTATGCACAAAAAACTTTCATCCCACCAGGTAAGGTCTCCAATGCTAGATGGCTAAAACTAGGGCGATCAATTCTTTTTCGTAAATCGACTTTGAGTGAGGCATGTGATAAAGCCTTGCTAAAATAAGCAATGTGCCTTTTGTTCTGAGATAACACTGCTCCAATTCCATTCTTAGAAGCATCACATTCAACATGAAAAGGTTGGGAGAAATCGGTAATGTCAAAACTGGTGCTGTGGTAATAGCTTTTTTAAGAGCTTGTAAAACTTCCTCCCCACTTTGCTTCCATTCAAACTTTCCCTTAAAGAGATTGTTAAAGGTCTTGCTATCTTCCCATAATCTTTAGTAAAGCGCCTATAATACCCTGTGAGGCCTGGAAATCCTCTCAACGCCTTAATTGTTATGGGTATAGACCATAGTGTGACCACAACTACCTTCTCAACATCCATTTCCACTCCTTTCCCAAATATCACATGACCTAGATAATGAATCTGTGTCTTCTTGAACTCGCATTTCTTTCGATTTGTACAAAATTGCTACTGTAGTAGTATTTGCAGCATATGCTTCAGTTGGATCAAATGTTCCCTCCATGTATTGCTGTATATTAGTATATCATCAAAAAATACTAATACACATTTTCTCAAGTATGGCCTCAAAATTGTGTTTCATAACACACTAAAAGGTTGCATGTGTGTTAGTGAGCCCAAACGGCATCACTAGGAATTCAAAGTGCCCTTGGTGGGTGCGGAAGGTTGTTTTGCAAATACAACTTTTTTGTTAAGGTTGAGTCGCTCTTAATTTGCACCATTTGCCCTTTCTCGTTGAAACTTATAGCCAACTTTTTTATGTTAACCTAGACCTCGCCCAAGGAAGCTAGCCAAGTTACTCACATAATTAAATCTACTACTCCCAACTCAAAAAAATAAATGTTTCTTCCACCACATGATGCTCCCCTTACATGGTTATGTTGTTACAACACCCCCTAGTGACTTTTCAATGGCAATCCCCCAAACAAACATTGTATGGTGGTGTTTCTTCCACTGGTAGATGCATGCCAGCCACTAGATCTATTGAAATGAAATTTTGGCTTGCCCCACTATCAATCTAAATTAGAACTTTCCTCCCTTTTACCCATCTTATTAGTTTCATTGTTTTGGTTTGAGTCAACCCTCCTATTGAGAACATGGACACTTCCATCTACTTCTGTTCAAGTTCCTCCTATTTTGGAACCAAAAGATGCCCCACCTTCTTTCGTACAAGTACTACCGAATTTTTAATAAACTTCCTTCTAACATATACATTCATTGTCCTATCAAATTATCATATTGCTTGAGAGAAGCCAATCATTTAGTAGAATTGTAGAGATTTTGGATATCGTTGGCAAAGTATTTTGGGCCATTTTCCAAAAAGAGCTGCAGGTTTTAAGTAACATGAGAATGCTTAAAATATTGGGTTTACTGATTGCCAAAGTAAAGCACAAAGTTGAAAATCAATTTTCTTCCACGGTCGAACTTGATTTTGTGGTACTTCCATCTTCTTCTAAGTGATCATGAAATCCTTGATGAAGGAACCAAAGTTCAATTGAAGCAAATCAAGATAGGTAGTTTTTAACCATTTAATTTCTCAAAAGTTATAGGAGTCCTGGAGATAGTCCCTAAAGACATGTTGCAACATGATAGAGGCATGGACATAATCTCGTAATGCAACAAAGAAAGAACAACGGGCAACCAGAGAGAGAAAATTGTGACCATCTCTACATGACCCAGCAAGTGGTATCAGAATGAAGAATAGAGGGCAAAAGCTAACTCTACTTACGAGTTGAACTGTGGTGGTCCAAAAGGATTCCAACCATTGGAAGGCGGTGCATGTCAATCGCCTAGGGCAGTCAAGATTGTGATGGTGCATTTGTAGGAATTTGGATACCCAACTACCTAACCGTCTAGGTTGGGTTGCGCTGCTTGAGGCCCACTAAACCCAAGCATTGGTGGACGAAACTCCAATGGTGGATGATGAGTTTTTTGCTAAACAGAAATGGGCAAAGCAAGATCGACCCACTTTCATATCAACTTGAGAAAAATACAAAAGAATAATGAATAAATTTTAGAGTGAATTTCCTTCTCATAGATCCCATATTTATAATAGCATTGGAGATTTAGATATAATGTGTAAGAGGGAAGAGAAGAGAATAGGAAATGCCATATCTAGAAACTAGGTACAACACAAAGTGCACAACTTTTCAATCAATTCTTTTTTAGATAACTTATTCTAGTACCTCACATTCATTATACATGAGATCCTAAGGGAGGGAATCACCCTCAAATTTAGGGATCTCAAACAAACTCATTCCTATGAGTATTGTTGACTCTGTTGACTTTGATTGTAAATCCTAACATTTACTGGATATGGGTAATATTTGATTTTTTAAATTGAGGATGTGGATGAGAATGGGTATGTAGATATTTGTCACGTCCCCATTCCTATATATATATCCCCGTCCTCATACCTATTCCTGTTTTAAATTACTAAAACACTTGTAGTTTATTAGGTAACCTGATAAACTTGTTTTCAGTGTTCTCTCTTATCTTTAGTTTCATTTCATTTGGAAAACCCTTATTTCTTTGTATATAATTTTTCATTCTGTCTGAATTGTTGTTCAACTTGTTCATTTATAAAGTTCAGTCAATCACTCAGATTCCTAAGTATTTTCTCTCTTATTGCAACCTTAATTACACATTTGTTTCTTGTGTGATTTTGTTCAAATGATGTATTACATTTAAAGAAACACAAACTTTAATTTCATTAAATCAAATAGTTTTTAGGACATACATTTGATTATTTTTACTCTTTTAATATTTTTATTTACTGTTTATTTTTTTAACATGGGAATATCTCAATTTCAAGTGTTAAATTGTGTAAACCCTTACAATGTGTGTCCTTACATTAATAATATCATATTTTCTTTGCTGTGATTTTTATCTTTTTGTAAAAGATTTATTTAATTAATAATTGAAACAGTGATGGTGATGAGATGTATTTTTACAGAGGTTAGGATGGTATAGTTAAACTGGCACCCACCATTGCGACTCAAATTTATTCTCTATTCCTTTTATATTTATCTCAAGTTTATATCATGGTTAAATTGAAATGCACATGGATCAGATTGACAAGTACTTTGAATACTTGTCAATATTTAATAACTTTAGATCATACTTCTGGTCATGAGCTCTTAGTGAAGCATTTTTCATATTGTCTGACTTTTGACCTTCTGACAGAGGAATGATATGCATTGGAATGAAGTGCTTTCAAAAAGCATTGGACCTTCTGCATAATGTAAGCAATCTACATAATCTATAACTTGTGTTATTCATGATTTGTTCTCGAATCAACCTTTTAGTTCAGCATTTATATATTTTCCAGGTTGTAACTGCTCCCATGTCTGTCATTAATGCTATAGCTGTGGAAGCGTACAAAAAGTATATCCTGGTTTCTCTCATTCGTAATGGGCAGGTATAAGTCTAACTTATTTAGAGATTACGCCTGTTATGTTTCCTATGCATCACATACTAAACAGTATTGTTAGATGACAAGCCCTCTGTGTGGAGGGTTTTTCTTGTTTTGACCAAATTAAACTTTATTTTTTGAGGATCTATATTTATAATTTATGAAGTGATGACCTGCCATTTATTTTTTGCAGTTCTCTACCAGTCTTCCTAAGTATTCTTCTTCTGCTGCTCAAAGGAACCTGAAGAACTTCTGTCAGGTATGACTTCAATTTAGTTGGTTGAGATATTGTCTTATAATTTAGAAGGTCAAATTGTACAATTTGGTTTTTTATATGCAAGATATTGATAGAAATAACTTTATCTTAGCAAGTGTGATCAGAATAAAAATTAAGAGAAAAGATACTGTCTTATTATAGTTTAGTAATGTGAAAGAGAGGATTATCTGGAAACAGAATGGAGAAAGGGACCTTATAAATTGCGAGAGGAAGATGACATCCGATTAATGAGAAAACCTGCAATTAAAGTTGGCCCTGATGGTCACGTTGATCGGCTCAAAGCCCGATTGGTTGCAAAAGGGTACACTCAGGTTTATGGCCTTGATTATTGTGACACTTTCTCTCCCGTGGCCAAGATGACTACTATTCGCCTCTTCTTTGCAATGGCAGCAATTCGTCACTGGCTGCTTCATCAATTGGATATCAAAAATGCCTTCCTTCATGGTGATCTTGAGGAGGAAGTTTACATAGAGCAACCTCCTGGGTTTGTTGCTCAGGGGGAGTATGGTATGGTATGCAAATTGCATCGCTCTTTATATGGCCTCAAACAATCACCACGAGCTTGGTTTGGAAAATTCAGCTCCATTGTTCAGAAATCTGGGTCTTTTACAAATCACTCAGTCTTTTACAAACATACCTCTCCTGGGAAATGTGTCAACCTAATAATATATGTTAATGATATTATTATTATAGGAAATGATATTTGACAGTGTTGGTAGTTCAAAAGGACAATGGGTAGTTCTTGAACGAGATGAACTAAACTTGGACAGCCGCAGCGGCGGTGACTAACGGCGGTTAGCCGCGGACAACGGTGACAGATGGTGGCGGACCAGATGAGACAGAAACCAGAGCGGGATCGACCCGCTCTGATACCAACTTGAGATTGAGACTGAAAATATATGAGTAGAGGGCTTATAGGACCACTCTCACTCTCTTCTATTTATAATGGAAACTTATACAAGTACATGGAAGACGAAGAGACTGCACTAGGATCATAGGTGCATAATTAGATACAGCAGTAGAGGTTTCCCACACTCTACACCCTATACATAGGGTTAATGATACAATAGAAGTAATAATTCTAACAAGATAGGAATAGTTCTTGCCGTAGTAATCATTGGGTTAAATGAATCATGCTCTGGTTGGGTAGACAGATTCCATCAATACCACCCTCCTAAGAAGCTTTCTTGTCCTCAAGTCAGAAGGAAAGGTATTGACATTTGGTGTTGCTCTCTTCACCTGAAGCTGCTTTGTGTTCTTACTGGAGCACCCTTTCTATGCAGCCCTTGATTGTATAACTCCCCATATCAAATTATCTTCTGGTCCAAGTTGAATCATCTTTGCTCAGTCCAGAAGGAAGGACAGTTTTCAGCCTATGTTATCAATAGTGACCAGAGTGGTCACCATTGTGGTGGTGGGGCAGGGTGGAGTGGGGTTGAGATACAGGAACAGACTCTATCACGTGTTATAGTGTTGCTGTTTGAGTGGCTGCAATCAAGCTTCTGGGACTTAATGTTTCACTTTTAAGGGGTGGTGCAAGCTATAACAGAAATGGATGGCTCCTGGTTCCCTAGGGCTTTAGGGTGTATTTTTCTCCTTTCTCATCTGTTTTGGGGCTTGGGCATCAATTTGAGTTCAACATTTCTGTTGTATTTTTAAATTGGTCACTTTTTAACTTACAATAGTGGGCAGTTATTTATTATATTATAATATAATAAACTAAAACAGAATAATAATGACCTAAATAAAACATAATATATGATATATTAAAAATAGTAATGAACTAATTATAGCAATAAAAACTAAATTAAACATACTATTAAAATATGATTTGCTACAATGTTAATAAAAAATATAAATATAGATAAATACATATACACAATAAATAAAAACAAATATAGATATTATTGAGCAATAAATTCACATACGAAATACATACTGCATGCGTGTAAACACATATTTAGGATCTGTTTATACCAAGGGTAAGTCAAAAGGCTTACACCAAATCTGATAGTTCAGATCAGTTCATCTAAGTAAGTCACGTTGTGTATTAACTTTCCATTAATTTGATTTACATTCAGATTTAAGTACACTAATATATATGCTTTCCTTCCAAGGAAATAAAGACACTGTTTTGGATCGATGCATAGGTAGCACATGACTCAATAAGTGAATTGATATCAACCATTAGATTTTATAGAATTAAAGGTTTGGATTTGGTACGAGTTTTTAGACTTTACACCTGATGTAAACAAAAGCTAACACATATATATGTGTGTGTGCTTGCGTATATTGACCCATTCATTACAAGATACATAATGGTATAAAATATATATTACTTATTTAGCAGGTTGATTGGGTTCTCTGACTTTGTAATTAGGTAATGCGAGGAAAGACTAAATTTTCAGATTTCTTCCAACTTTGTGGCAGTAAAAACCATCACTAAATGTTAAGCCTAAATATGAGGAAAGACTAAATTTATATATTTTCAAACTTTGGAATACTAATTCGGTATATTGAAGGTGTATGAAAAATTACCAAATTTGGCAAAAAGAACAGGCGCTTAAAGTACATTTTCCCATTTTGGAATGTGTCATTTCCATTGAGTAACCTGTACAAGACTCTGCCTGCTTTAGTATACCCTCCTCTTCGTAAGCTGCCTATAGGGTAAAATCTTAGATGCAATTGATGGCTTTCCCTCGATTTTTTTAATTATTCGTAGATTTGCTTGTCTAGAATTCCTTTTTTTACCATCAACTTGAATGGCCGTGTAACTTGCTGTTAGCAATTTTTTGTGATTACTTCAACGCACATTGACTTGTCTTCCATGCGTATATTCTGTATTTGAGCTATGTTAACCTTATTTTAATCCCTTTGTCATTTTGGCAGCCTTATGTCGAATTGGCAAATACTTATGGCAATGGAAAAATTGCAGAATTAGAGGCTTTCGTCAAGACAAATGCGGAGAAGTTTGAATCTGTGGGTTCTTTTACATATTTAATACTTATTTGTAGCATCTGGCATTTTGATTGTTGCTCAGTACAGTGTTTAACTTCCAGTTCTGACGTTATGCAATTACTTATCAAGATTTCTTGTGCAAATTTCTGTTTCAGGACAGCAACCTTGGACTGGTTAAGCAGGTTGTATCATCCATGTATAAGCGGAATATTCAAAGATTGACCCAAACATACTTGACCCTTTCTCTCCAAGATATAGCCAACACAGTGCAGTTAAATAGCCCCAAAGAAGCTGAAATGCATGTGCTACAAA
>Ga0214545_1010758_pt1 | contig 13049 bp, 16 predicted proteins | sample CNSS4metaG_FD_160064 | JGI IMG/M metagenome (GOLD analysis project Ga0214545, IMG submission 160064) | Root nodule microbial communities from cowpea collected in UCLA plant growth center, Los Angeles, California, USA - CNSS4 | ecosystem: Host-associated > Plants > Roots > Nodule | place: USA... | reverse complement strand
TTTTTATCACACAAGCTCAAACAACCTAATTATCAAAATTATCAATTAAATCACTCTTTAGGCACATAAATTCAATTAAATACCCAGAATTAAACATTAAATGAGGGCAAAAATACGTACTCATCAAGTAGCAACTGCGTCAATAACCACATCAGCCGCTTTCTCCTCCACCCTCACTTCCGCCTCCTGCCCAGCACTACCATCATCTTCATTCACTAACCTTTCGTCGATAACATCCTTGTTGACATCAAACTTCACGTCCGTGACATCCACCTCCTTATGGAAAAATGCCGTTTGACGCAATCCCTTCTCCAAACCGTTGATGTGTTCCTGTTTGATGCTATTCTTTAGATCATCGAGCTCACCAACAACTCCATCATACTTATCCTTCAAGTCATCATAGTCCTCTTCCAATTCCCCTATTCTCTTATTCAATTTCTCCTCAAAATCCAAGCAACGCACCCTCCAAGTCACCAACCTCTTTCTCTCCACATCCCAACTCTCCTTTGCCTTCTCCAACGCAGATTTTTCCTCCTCCAACTTGTCCACCTTCCCCTGTAACTCCTCCACCTTTTCCCGGCCCCCCTCCTTCGCTTCCCTCTTGTAAAGAGACCCCACACGCCGGCTCAACACTAAACACTTGCTTCCAAAGTCGACCATTGTCCTCACAAGGTGGTCCGCATCCATGCCATCAATAGAATTTATAATGGTATCCGGGAGGGTAATTGAAATGTCCTTCCTCACAGATATCTCCGGCAATTCAATCAACCCAGATTCCGGCCCTTTCTCTCCACTAGCTGACCCTGCTCCACTAGTCGACCCCGTTTTGAGTAGGACTGCCCTTACTTTCTTCACGTCTTTTCCTTTCCCGGGTCGAGGCGACAACTTGGCCTTCCTCTTCGTCCCACTGTGCACATGCACCTCCACCACAGACTCTTGCAAGTTGGGAACATCAGTCTTCCCAACTGCCTTGGCCTTAGCGGCCATCTCCTTCCTCAACGTTTGGAAAAGCGCTAAGTTCTTCTTTCTGGACTGCGCCATATGTCCTACAATAATACATTACAATTCGGATCAAAACAACTTAGAATTATTAACACAATTTAAGTAATAAACAGATACCTTCGATATCTATTATCGGATGCACTGCCATCACTTCCGCTTCCTCACCCTCACTTCCGCTTCCTCACCAGCACTGCCATCATCTTCATTCACAAGCCTCCCGTTGATAACATCCTTGTTAACATCAAACTTCACGTCCGTAACATCCACCTCCCTATAGAAAAATGCCGCTTGGCGCAAGCCCTTCTCAAAATCATTAATGTGTTTCTGTATGATACTATTCTGCAGATCATCGAGCTCACCAACAGCTCTCTCATACTTATCCTTCAAATCGTCATAATCTTCCTCCAATTCCCCTATTCTCTTGTTTAATTTTTCCTCAGAATCCAAACATCGAACCCTCCATGTCACCAACCTCTTTCTCTCTGCATCCCAGCTCTCCTTCGTCTTCTCCAGCGCAGCCTTGTCCTCCTCTAACTTGTCTACCTTCCTCTACAACTCCTCCACCTTTTCCCGACCCCCCTCCTTCACTTCCCTCTTGTATAGAGACCCCACACGCCAGCTCAATACCAAAGCCTTGCTTCCAAACTCGACCATTGTCCTCATAATATGGTCCGCATCCATGTCGTCAATAGAATTTACAATGGTATCTGGGAGGGTAATTGAAATGTCCTTCCTCACAGATATTTCCGGCAATTCGATCAACCCAGATTCCGACCCTTTCTCCCCATTGGCCGACCCTGCTCCACTAGCTGACCCCGTTCTGAGCAAGACCGCTCTTACTTTCTTCACGTCTTTTCCCTTCCCGGGTCGAGGCGGCAACTCAGCCTTCCTCTTCGTCCTGCCATGCACATGCACCTCCACCATAGACTCCTGCAAGTTGGGAACATCAGTCTTCCCAGCTGCCTTGGCCTTAACGGACATCTCCTTCCTCAGCGTTTGGAAAAGCGCTAAGTTTTTTCTTTCCAGACTGCGCCATATGACCTACAATAATACATTACAACTCGGATCAAAACAACTTAGAATTATTAACACAGTTTAAGTAATAAACAAATACCTTTGATATCTATTATCGGATGCACCGAATTATAAACTCTAACTAGGCCCTTAGTGGGCAACTTATCAACAAACTTCAACAAGATCTCCACCACCTCCTTATCACCAGTCGACAACTCATCCATCCCCATGTCTTTATACCGAGAAGGATTGCTTGGCCAACTAAAAGGAAATTTGGTACTCCCATCTGCATTCAAAAAATGAGCTTTGCCTCCTTCTTTAACGACAACCTTGAAGTACCCGTCCTTGAAATGCTTGAAAGATTGGGAAAATGCATCCAGTCTGCTGATACTGGGCGACTTATCAAAGATAGCCAAGTAGCCGGCCGTCGGGGTCTGGTATCGTAAAAATATAAAAAAGCATAAGGAGTGGGCTCCAAATATAAGGACTGGCATAAGGTACAAAAGACTTGTAAGTAGGCCCAACTATTCGGATGTAGCTGCGTAGGTGCCATATTCAATGCCCGCAATACGCCCATAGTGAAACCGTCTAACAACAATCACACATGAAGTTGAGAGAAATGGCACATATACATGTAGAAAAACTTCTCGGTAGCACCCTTCTGCCCATGACATACCCGGTCGATGGCACTAACCCTCTCCAGGGAAACAATGTCCCCACTAACGCCCTTGGAGATAACAGGTGTGCAGTTTATCCAAGAGTTCAGTAGACGAGACCACCGGAACAAAGATGATTGGTTGCGGACGTCGGCAGCCGCCCACCCATAGCCACCTTTTGCCGGCTAGTAACTTTCTGCCAACTCTTCGGGGGGATCTTCTCGAACCTCCCTCACAGTCTCCATTGGAATCCCACTTGTCACGCCCCCATAACTTGTACCATCTTCATCAAATTGTCTACCCCTACTTCTCTCCGATTCCATACTCTCACTACTACTAGACATACCTGTTTTCGTGTTTACGGGGAGATGTCGGCTGAATTTTGGAACTAGTCAGACAGTATGATGCGCACACAAGATCTCTGAATGCAAAACTCTAGCAAATGAACCAAGTAACCCCTCACCCGTTTTGAAACCTATATTTATAGTCCAGGATCCCAAACAACGAAAACTCTTCCCGCCAAAATAATACCCCAGACCAATCGACACCATCATTGCGAAAGATACGACTTTTAAAAATGACGGCGCTAAAACTTCTTGATTTGACCCCTGACACCCCTTCACCTACCTTAAGACGGTTATCACTTTTTAGCCTTAACACTATTCATCACACTTAAAGGCTGGGGGACAGGTGTATCACACCTAGCCGGTTCCGCTAGCATACCAACACATATCACCCTTGACCGACAACTCATATCGAACAAGGCAGGGGGACTGGTGTACCACACCTAACCAAACCCAACCAGATAAGTAAACAATACATCAAGGCGGCCAAGTATTCAGCCTATTCCGAGTCAGCCTAACTTGTATCGGACCTGGTCAACTTAACCATATAAATGACAACTCTCACGCACATGCCGGAAACAACCCAAGTACATGACTTGGGCCACCATGGAATCAAACTCATAACTGAATAAGGACTAAAGTAACCACAAAGCAGTCAACCTTGGACAATGTACAGCCAAGGACGACATCTGACAGGTCAAGAAGTAAACGGATCAGACTGCTCTAGAAGACTTAGTAAAATGGAGCCCTCACGTTCGATAGGCCTTAATGGCCTGGGTTAGGGCCCAGGCCCACTCATAGCCTAAGCTAGAGCCCAAGTCAAGGTCTGGCCCACGAGATAACCAGACATCATGAATGCTCTATAAATACGCGTGGACCCCAGTAATTAAAGGTACGCATTCATTAATCACTGATTTGACCTTCTAAAAGTTTTGACTTACTTGAGCTTCGGAGACTCTTCTGCTGGTAACCCCTCCTAGGTCCAAGCTGACATGTATCAACCGGGAAGAGGCCAACTGAAGAGATAGCGGACTATATGGTAAGGTGACCCTTGTGCCTAACTCATCTTGTTTGTTCTCTACAGGAACAAAAATAAAGATAAAGAAAAATATTCAAAGATATTTGGAGAGATCTAAACTAATTGACAAATATAGTTTGGTTAATAATTTATGATATAATTAAATAAATAAATTATTTAAAGATATCTAATAAATTATTAACAAATAATATTTGCATTAATTTTCTTAATAAGCCACTTTTAGTCCTGTAGTCCAAATTTGCATTAATTTAGAATAATGTTTATTAAAATTTGTGAGTGATTTGATGGATGTGATACATTAAAAATTATATTTAAATCAAGAAAAAACAAGTTTACCAAATTGTCCTTTATTTTAAAATGATTAAAAATTATCATTGTATAAGTTTGATTTGTTGTAGAAAAAAATATTAATATGTATGAATGAAAATAAAATATTTATAAAATAATGTAATAAAAAATTTTATAATTAATAATTACTTTTTAAACCTTATTTTAGTACAATTTTCAAATTTTTGTTATTAATAATTTTTGTAAAAATAATTTTAAAAGCCATATTTTTACATCATTTTCATAATTAAGTTGAAAAATAAATTGCAGATATAATTGTAATCTTGATATCACCCTCAAACAAAGACATAACATAGATGATTTAAAAATAGAAGAATTTCCCTCTTTCTTCGCCCTCTTTCTCCCTCAATGTTGATTGGAGGGAGAGGGAGAGGATGACATCAAGTAGATTACAGTAAAGTTTGTGTTGTTCACTTGAAGTGGATTAAAGGTGAAAGTGGGTGAATTTAGAGTAAAGTTTGTTAGAGTTTATGAGTGATTTGTTGGATGTAATAGATTAAAAATTATATTTAAATCAAGGAAAAATAAGATTACCAAATTGTCCTTTATTTCAAAAATAATTAAAAATTATCATGATACAAGTTTGATTTGTGGTAGAAAAAATATTAAAATGTATAAATGAAAGTAACATATTTTAATACAAAAATATTTATAAAATAACGTAATAAAAAATTTTATAATTAATAATTACTTTTTAAACAATATTTTAGAACAATTTTCAAATTTTCGTTATTAATTATTTTTGTAAAAATAATTTGAAAAAAATCATATTTTTACATCATTTTGATAATTAAGCTGAAAAATAAATTGCAGACATAATTGTAATCTTGATATCACCCTCAAACCAAGACATAACATAGATGATTTGAAAATAGAAGAATTTCCCTCTTCCTTCGCCTCTTACTCCCTCAAGGGTATTTTGAGGGAGAGGGAGAGGATGACATTAAGTGGATTACAGTTTGAAGTTGTGTTGTTCACTTTAAGTGGATTAAAGGTGAAAGAGGGTGGATTTATAATAAATTTGTTAATGTTTGTGAGTGATTTGTTGGATGTGATAGATTATAAATTATATTTAAATCAAGGAAAAACAAGATTACCAAATTGTCCTTTATTTTAAAAATAATTAAAAATTATCATTATATAAGTTTGATTTTTGTAAAGCCCACTTTTATTCTGTCCTTTTATTTTTAAAGGGGACCCTAAACTATTGGGCCTAAGGGCTGGCCCAAAGGGGCAACAGACCCTAAGTCTGCCCTAATGCTCTATCCCCTTTCACTTTGTAGAAACAGTTCCTACATTCCTTCATAGCGCAATCGCAAATCCTTCTCTAGGGTTCTGAAGTTCAGTCAGATCTGAGTCAGTTTAACCTTCATCCCTGGTTGAGTTCTTCGTGTTTCTTCTTAGGGCTCTGTGTAATTAATCTCGTGCCTCATATATGTTGGGGTTCCTCAGATCTTAAATCTGCTTTGGGAGTGCTCGTACTCATTCGCTTTAGTATCGGAGTTGTTTGCTAACCCTTTCCAGGTAAGGGAAGCTAGAAACCTTTCTATTTGTTGTGATCGATGTTTGTTTTTCCTCTGTTTCGTAATTTCTGAGCTTGTATGCTACTGTAGATGCATGTGCTGGTTGATGCTATTGTTTGGGTAGGAAAAGTGTAGTTGTTGCAGGATGAACAGTGGGCGAGACCTGTTATTCTCGCCCAAGCAACCCGGTCTCGCCTAGGCGAGACTTGCAGAGAACAAACCCCAGCTCACGCTCGAGCTCTCGCTCAAGCGGAGGGTCTTAGTTTTGAGCAAGGTACTATCTCGCTCAGGCAAGAGATGCTCGCCTAAGCGAGAACGCATGGGAGCTCGAGGTGTGTTGCTGCAGTTGCAACCTAGGCGAGGGACCTCACCTTTGGGCGAGGAGTGGGCTCGTTCAAGCGAGGGAGGGCTCGTATAAGCGAGTGCGCGAAAAACCTCCCATGGCCTCTGTCGTGATCTCGCCTAAGCGAGGGCCTGTCGCTTAAGCGAGGGAACCCCTCTCGCTTGAGCGAGGGCTTCTAGCTTGAGCGAGATGCGTTGTAGGCCTCGCTGTTTGCTTCGCTTGGGTACTATAAAATTGTTTAGGTGATTGATTGATATGTTTTAAGTATGAAGTATGAGAAATGGCATGGAATATATGTAGATACGAATTGGATTGATATGTTGGTGTGACCTTGGTATGTAAAGTGAATGAGATAGGTGATATTAAATGGTAATGATATTAGTATGAGATGAGACTCTATATTCATGAAACTGGAACAATGAGATGGCATGGGTTCAACATGGAATACGAATGGAAAGGGGTTACAAATGTTGACGTGAGGTTTGAATGCATGATTATTATTATTTGGTTGTTTGAATGTATTTGGTACGTGTCAGTGCGTAATTCCTTGAAATCTCTAGGTGAGGTTTCAGGGTCGTGCTTCAGTGGTCGGGACGTAATTTCCATCGCCCCTGTTAGTAGGTGTCCCTGGTGGTGCCCCATCTATGTAACTTGGTAAGGATTCAAGGTAAGGATCGCACCCTGACACTCTAAGGGGTCAGTTAGTCTCACTTAGAGCAGACTGAATCTTGTGGTGAGAGTAGTAGGAGGTTTGAAACTCATTAATTGCTAACCTTGTGTGGGGGGGATTGATTCATCGTAACACTTGTAACACATAGCTTGGGGGTGAGCAGCTCAGGGGTGAGCAGAGGTATCCACCACAAGTGCAAGCATCCGCTGAATCTGACTTGATTATATGTATTCGGATAAGTCGAGTCGAGTCTTAGTGTATTGATTGGAAGGTTATAACATGCTTGGGTGATGTATGTATATTGGACTGTGAAAGTATATCTGATTGCATGATAAAATCTTTTAGCTCTAGCTTACCCTTTGCTTGTTTGATTGCTTTGTATGTTGCTTTTCTACTCTTGCGATGATCATCAATTTATTGATGGGAGCAGATGCGAGAGGTACTCGTGGTCAACGGGAGAGAGACGATTTCGCTGCATAGTCTACTTGGGCTGGACTTCATGTTCTTGTTGGACTTTTCTTTGGGGCCATGGCCCATGTATTAGCCTGTCGTTTATATTTCTATATGATTTTAGTAAACTTTATAACTTGTTTTTTCTGGGGCATCGTAGTGTGCCTTGGATGGTAAGAAGTGGTGTTTAAACTTTGAGACTACGCTAAAATATTATTTAGTGTGATGTTTCCTTTAATTTCGTTTATTAAATTAAATGAGGCGTTACATTTATGGTATCAGAGCAGTCATTCCTTAGGTCTGTGGACTTGGATGTCTGCTGAGCTTTCTCTGTGTCTTTCTAAGTGTTTTCAATTAAATTCATGTCTTATCAAGCCTAACCAAGTGATTTCCTGTGTGCTAGTGAACTATGGCACCTTCTCGTAGGACTCCGCAATCCTCCCAAGGTGATGTGTCAGATATCGCCAGAGCAATCGAGGCAATGGTAGCTGCCATGACGCAGCAAAGCACGGCGATGATGCAGCAACACGAAGCATCCATCCAGCGACAGGCAGCGTCGCTTGAGCAGCAACAGCTAGTGATGCAGCAGATGGAGGCTGCTAGGGTTGCTGCTGAGGATGCCCACCGGCAGCACATGGAGGCCCTCCGCCAATTGGAGGAAAACAGGGTGGCTGCCCCTGTGTTTGGTCCTAAGCCACGTCCGCCAGTCAGAGAGTGGAGTTTGGAAGACTTCCTGAAACACCATCCAGTGAAATTCAATGGGAAGACTAGCCTGGATGCAGCCGATCAATGGCTGAAGGACTTGGAGAGAATCTTCGACGTGAAGATGTGTCCAGCAGATAACAGGTTGGCTTTGTAGTCTATATGCTCATTGGAGAAGCTGAAAATTGGTGGATTAACATGAAGTCCATCATGGAGGAGCGAGGAGAGCCTATGACTTGGGAGGCCTTCAAGGGGAAGTTCCTCTCGGAATACTTCCCTGATAGTGTGAGATATGCCAAGGAGGTGGAATTCCTCCAATTGACCCAAGGAGGGAAATCTGTGACAGACTATGCTGAAAAGTTCAAGCATCTCATCCGTTTCTACACCTTGCCTCGATGAAGAGTGGAGATGCCATAAGTTTGAGAATGGCCTCCGCGACGACATCCGCTTGATGGTAGCCCGTCTATCCATCAAGGACTTTGCTGCACTGGTGGAGAAAGCACGAGTGATGGAGAAGATGAAGAATGAGGTGGAAGGTCAACGTCCACAGCAGCCACAAAGGATAGGTGGACCATCTGGGTCCAAGCCCAGACATGAGGAGCGGAGGAGACCATACGACAGACCTCACCATCAGCCTCAGGAGTCTAGGAACTTTTCCCCTCAACAGGGTCGGGTACAGTGTTATATTTGTGGAGGTCCCCACCTGAGGAGCTCTTGCCCACGCATGGAGGGTTACTGCAATTGCAACAACTGTGGCAAAGAGGGCCGCTTTGGGGGGGTCTAGGAACTTTTCCCCTCAACAGGGTTGGGTACAGTGTTATATTTGTGGAGGTCCCCACCTAAGGAGTGCCTGGCCACGCATGGAGGGTTACTGCAAATGCAACAACTGTGGCAAAGAAGGCCACTTTGGGGGGGTCTAGGAACTTTTCCCCTCAACAAGGCTGGGTACAGTGTTATATTTGTGGAGGTCCCCACCTGAAGAGTGCCTGCCCACGCATGGAGGGTTACCGTAGATGCAACAATTGTGGCAAGTAGGGCCACTTTGGGAAGGACTGCCCTAACCTTGCTAGGGCAGTGATACGCCCTCCAGTTCAGACTACCTACCAACACCAACAGAGGAATAGAGGCAACAAGCCTCAGGCGGCAGGCAGAGTGTATGCCATGACCGGAGCGGAGGCTGCTAGCTCAGGTAACCTTGTTATAGGTGATTATGTGATAGCTGGAAAGACATGCTGTGTATTGTATGATTTTGGACGACACACTCTTTTGTGTTAAATGCTTGTATGGAACGTTTGGGTCTACCGGTGTGCGAGCTGCAATGTGAGGTTGCGGTATCTACCCCGACATCGGGTTTGGTCGTGACGTCGTCCTTGTGTGCTAGGTGTCCGGTGGAGAGTAAATCTAATTTGCCTACCTCTACAAGAGTTGAAGGTAATTTTGGGGATGGATTGGCTCTCTACCAATCGTGTTCTTATAGAATGTTGAGAGAAGAGGCTGTTATTTCCCGACTTAGAGGAGCCTGAATTGGTATCTCCTCAGGGAGTGGTGAACGAGGTTCAGAGTGGCACACAATGCTTCAGAATCTTCGCTTGCATGGAGGTAGAGGAGAAGGAAGGGATGTCGGTTATACCAGTGGTGCAGGAATTTGAAGATGTATTGCTAGAGGAAGTGCCAGGGTTGCCTCCCAGTAGAGAGGTGGAATTCTCTATCGATCTGGTGCCAGGAACCGGTCCAGTGTTGATGGCTTCGTATCATATGGCTCCCCGACGGAGTTAGTGGAACTCAAGAAACAGATAGAGGAGTTATTGGGGAAACAATTCATTCGACCAAGTACTTCACCATGGGGAGCACCAATGTTGCTAGTGAAAAAGAAGGATAGGAGTTCACGTCTGTGTGTGGACTACAGACAGTTAAACAACATAACCATTAAGAACAAATACCCGCTTCTGAGAATTGATGACTTGATGGATCAGTTGCATGGGTCATCCATCTTCTCGAATATTGATTTGCGGTCGGGATACCATCAGATCTTGGTGAAGGCTGATGATATGTAGAAGATAGCCTTCAAGTCCCAGTATAGACACTATGAGTATATGGTTACGCCTTTCAGTGTGACCAACGCTCCAGCGGTGTTTATGGACTACATGAATAGAATTTTCCGTCAATTCTTAGATAAATTCGTCGTGGTCTTTATAGACGATATCCTTATCTATTACAGGACTCAAAAGGAGCATGCAGAACACCTGATGAGTCCATCTTCAAGAGTAAGGAAGCCCAGGAGAAGCCATGTGAAATTGATGAAGCTTCCACGGAGAACGATGAAGGTGCGGAAGTTAGAAGATGAGTGGAGAAGTGGTGCGACAATGGTGTTTGGAGAAGCTCTCAAGTGAGGTTGGGCCAACACTCAAGGAAGGGGGCTAGAGGAAACCAAGAAGGAGAACTCTAGCCTAAGTTGATTCACAAAAAGAGAGGAGTCTGAAGTCATCTCAACAGAGTTTCTCTACTATATTCATGAATGAAAAAACAAAGGTCTTAAGCTCTCTATTTATAGTAGAAAAGGAGAGCCAAGTGGTCTAGAAAAATTGAGGGAAAAAGGATCTAGAATATTGTATTTGGAGCCAAAAAGAGAGCATGAGGCAAGTGTGACTTGCCACCTAAGCAAGTCACAAGGGACTTGCTTCTAGGTGAATAAGAGAAGCTTGGTGACCAAGCTTGGAGCAAGAAGGATCTAGATCCTCTCACAAATGCACTTTCTCTCTCTCTTGTTGGGCTAATTTCAAGCCCAACTCTTATTTGGTCCAATTCTCTTCAAAGCCCAAAAACCCTCCAAGGCCTAATACATGGCCCAAACAAAAACCCTACTCTCTAAAGACCAAAATACAAGGCCCAAAAATAAACCCTATTCTAATATTTACAAACAAAGAGTCTTATGCTAGGTCTTCACATCTTCATTGGCCCATGTAAAGTTCATCTTGGGCCTTGTATGTGCATTGGAGGCCAATTCCTCTTTTATCCTCCTAGCCATAGCTCTTGTTGTGGGTCCGTTGGTTAGAGGCATCTCATCATCCCCTCCCTCTTGAGAAGGATTTGTCCTCAAATTTGAAACTTATGCCTCGTCATTTGTACCACCTACAAAAGGTATTAAGTCAGCAACATTAAAGGTGGCATGTACATCATATTCCTCAGGCAACTCTAGCCTATATGCATTATCAATTACTCTTTTCAGCACTTTAAAGGGACCATCACCTCGAGGGCTAAGTTCAGACTTCCTTTTCTTAGGAAGTCTGTCATTTCTAAGGTGTAGCCACACCCAATCCCCTTCTTCAAAAATCATTTCCCTCTCCCCCTTATTGTTGTACTTAGCATACCTCTCAATTTGTTGCTGGATTTGTCTTTTAATCCTCTCATGCATTTTCTTGACAAAATTAGATTTTGCCACCCCTTCTTTATGAATGAAATCAAAAGATGTAGGAAGTGGTAACAAATCCATAGGAGTGAGAGGATTAAAGCCATAAATAGCTTCAAATGGAGAGATCTTAGTAGTCCTATGAACCACTCTATTGTAGGCAAACTCAATATGGGGAAGGTATTCATCCCAAGATTTGTGGTTTCCTTTCAAAATTGCCCTTAGCATAGTAGACAGAGATCTATTAACAACTTCAGTTTGCCCATCAGTTTGTGGGTGACATGAAGTAGAGAAATTAAGTTTAGTTCCTAGCCTTGACCAAAGAGTTTTCCAAAAATGGATAAGGAACTTAGTATCTCTATCAAAAACTATGGTGCGGGGTATACCATGAAGCTTGACCACATCTCTAAAGAAAAGCCGAGCAATGTTGCTAGCATCATCCACTTTGTGACAGGGTATAAAGTGTGTCATTTTGCTAAAACGATCTACCATCACAAAAATGGAATCAAAACCCCTTTGTGTTCTTGGGAGTCCTAAGACAAAATCCATACTTATATCTTCCTAAGGGGCTGAAGCAATAGGCAAGGGGGTGTATAATCCATGAGGCATTGTTTTAGACTGAGATTGTAAGCATGAGATACATCTATTACAATGCCTTTATATGGGGCAAAATGAATTTCTCTTTTAAAAGACCTAGGATTTTTTCTACCCCAAAATGACCTATTAATCCCCCTTCATGTGTTTCTTGAACAAGGAGTTTTCTTTGTGAACCTTAGGGAATATAAAATTTTCCTTCTTTAAACAAATACCCGTCATTCAAATAGAAACCTCCTTGAGGTCTTTCCATACACTCAGCATAAGTAGAGGAAAAGTCAAAATCTTGATTATACATTTCTGGAATGTGATCAAATCCAAGAATTTGGGCTCCTAATTTTGAAAACAAAGTGTGTCTTCTATATAAGGCATCAGCCACCACATTACTTTTGCCCTTCTTGTACTTTATCACATAAGGAAATTGTTCCAAGAATTCCATCCACTTAGCATGTCTTTTATTCAGCTTGTGTTGGCCCTTTAAATATTTTAGCGACTCATGGTCACTATGAATGACAAACTCTTTGGACACAAGGTAGTGTTCCCAAGTTTAAAGGGCCCTAACCAAGGCATACAATTTTTTATCATAGGTGAGATAGTTGAGGGAGGCACCATGAAGTTTTTCACTGAAATAAGCAATTGGGTGCCTTCCTTGCAACAACACAACACATATTCCTACAACGGATGCATCACACTCTAGCTCAAAGGTTTTTGAAAAGTTTGGTAAAGCTAGAATGGGTGCATTGGTGAGCTTTTCCTTGAGTTGTTGAAAAGCAGACTCTTGTTTTTGACCCCAATTAAAAGATACATCTTTCTTGACAAGTTCATTTAGGAGTGAAGCCAAAGTAGAGAAATTAGGAACAAACATCCTATAAAAGCTTGCCAAATCATGGAAGCTCCTAACCTCTCCAACATTTTTAGGAGTAGGCCATTCTTGGATGGCCTTTATTTTTGTAGGGTC
>Ga0214545_1010755_pt1 | contig 13051 bp, 7 predicted proteins | sample CNSS4metaG_FD_160064 | JGI IMG/M metagenome (GOLD analysis project Ga0214545, IMG submission 160064) | Root nodule microbial communities from cowpea collected in UCLA plant growth center, Los Angeles, California, USA - CNSS4 | ecosystem: Host-associated > Plants > Roots > Nodule | place: USA... | reverse complement strand
ATAAAAAATATTTAATTGATATATGGAACAATAAAAAAATGGGTATGGGTATAAGAAAATACCCGTTACCCGGTGGGGATGGGGATGGGTCAAAAGTTGTATACCCGTTGGGTTTGGGGATGGGGATAAATTTTTATTATAGAGATGGGGATGAGATGATGATACCCGTACCCGCCCCGTCCCGTTGCCATCCCTACAAACAACGTATATACACACACATAAAATCGTGTTCACGCTCAACCGACCACAGTAACAAACATTTATTTATGGGAAAACCGCAATTAACGGCTTGGAAAGTTTGTGACGCAACGTGTGTGGCAATAACTCCACGTTTCTTCCTTTATATGTTTTGAGCATTTGAATGTTCCTTAGACCGTGTTTTGTTGTTATGTTGGCCAGCCTTCCGGATTTCCTCTGCATCAGTCTTGTTTTCCCTGCCCCTTGCGCTTAAACCAAACAAAGACATGTATAAAGTCACTGTTATCGGTAGCGGCAACTGGGGCAGTGTTGCTGCAAAGCTTATTGCCTGCAACACCATCACACTTCATTCTTTCCATGGTAATTTTCTTTTAATAACTATGCCTTTTTTTCTTCCTCTTTAGATGTAGGATTTTCCACACCTTTAGTCTTTTTAATCAAAAGAAGAAAGAATTACTCCTGATAAGAAATTTAGTTACTATTTCATATTTTTATTGCAGTTTTACATTCAAATTCAGAATTTCACTTTGTAATTGAGATTTATCTTTAATATAAATCATTCAATTTTATAATGAGAAGAATATTAAAAAGACAATGTTATCACACTATATTAACAATTACTAAAAATCATATAAACGTACATCAATTTCTTCACTAGTATCTTAATTAAGAATACTTGTCAATATTAAAAAATGTTTTTTAAAAATTATACGGAAAAAACATTAAAAACCATAAGAAACATACTTGTATTTATTTGTAGGTACATATTTATAATCCACAACTATATGAAACGAGAATTCTTTTATATTTTTTTATTACACCCTTTAAATTATATAAAAATATTTTATTTATTTTCTATCTCAGTGCAAAAAGCTTAGTAATTTATAATAGTTAAATTTACATTTTTTTACTGGTAAAAATAACTATAAATAATATTTCTGACGAAAAAATAACTAGTGACATTTTTATTTGGAAAAAACAAATTGTGACAGTATATAGTTTATTAAATGTTGGTATTTTAGCTGTAAAAGCAAGTACAATTACTCTTAACTTTTAATTGTGGACTTTAAGCGCCACAATAATATGAGTTTGTGATTGATTCCACTTAGTGCCTATTAGCAATTATAGTAGTCATAAATCGTATTTATTATTTGATTAAATTTATTAATTTTTAATTATTAAAATCACCAATCAATTTGTTTATTTTTACCTATTTATCAATTTTACTTGTTATAGTATGAAGTATTTTAAATGTTGTATAAGACACTCTATTTATCATTTTGACTATTATTTTTTGTTGATACAATATTTGGATAAAGACTCATTGTTACATACAAAGCGAGAGTTGTTGCATGATGTTACCATAACAAAATTATATTTGACAAATCCACACTTTCTAACCACTTGGGATCTTCCACTCTGCTATATGCAAATTATCTTATGCCATTATCTTCAAATCCTTCACGTATATCTATCTGTAAGAAGCATTATGGTTCAATCAAAATTTTGAATGGAAAAATTTCCGTGACTTTTTCAATATTTAATGGAGCAAGTGCTTCTATTAAAGTGATCCGAATCGATCATGCTGATGATTAACTAAAAAAAGACCTTAGAGAGAAAAGATAAGAGAAAAAGGAGAAAGCAAAATATAGTAGAAAAATACGCATAAGGCCTTCAAATTTTCATATAGATGATAAAATGTTTAAACATAAAACTAAATTATTTTGATAAGTAGATTGATCAAATTATTAAAAAATGTTTAAAAATATTAATACAATATAAAAAAAATTGTAACGTGTTTTTTTATTGACATAAATAATATTATTTTAACGGTTTATTTTGACTATAACAAATTAACTAATAATAAAAATGTAATATTTTTTAGTGTCCTCTTATCAGGCTCATAACTAATTATCTCCTATTCTTTATTTTATTTATTCATTTTTACATTTTCAAGTCTCCCATCTCCTATATATGTTCTCTCTATAATTAGTGAATTTAAATCCGTTGATTTTAAAATTAAAAAAAAAAACATAAAAATAGATAAATTATATAAATATATAATTAATCATATATATCTAAGCAGAAATTAAGTAAAATAATAAAATTTATTACAACAATTAAATCCTAACTCAATAAAATAAAATAGTATTGATAAATATGCAAATGCATGCATTACACTGTGTTTTTGCAAGAGCACAGTGATAACAATCTCTTAAATACTTTTTATGTAAAAATTAGAATTGTAATTTTATTTGTAAGATTTTGACGTCTCCTTTTTTTTGTTTTCTTATTTTGATTATAAAAGTTGTCATTGTGACTTCTATCTATTATTTGTCTTTTTAATACATAATGACAATGGGAGCACCCATATATAATGTGTGTTTTTCTAGTCTTAATAAAAAAAGTTCACTAATAATTCTTAATTAGTATTGTGGCGAAAAAAGTTTTTTAGCATCCTTACCTTCACAGTAAACAATATCATTTCAATTTGGATGTTACTTTTCGTATTTCGATTAATGAATTCTCGGATTTTTAATCAGATGAAGTGAGAATGTGGGTATTCGAAGAAACACTACCGAGCGGGGAGAAGCTCACAGATGTTATCAACAAAACCAATGTAAGGGCCACTCAAGCATTTCATTCCCATTGTGCATACATTGTATTATTTTTTTTTAATCAATATTAAATAATTTACTGTTCTTTTTTGCCAGGAGAATGTTAAGTATCTCCCTGGGATTAAGCTCGGTAAAAATGTTGTTGCAGATCCAGACCTTGAAAATGCAGGTACCAAATAAATTGTTCACTTTTTTTCCAAAAATAAAACCTTGCACCTACTACCAAAAGAGCCAAGATTTTTATTAGAGAGAACCCAAAATTCCATAACTATGTACCTTTGTTCGATTTTGATTTTTAAACTGTGTTTTATGGATAACTTGTATTCTGCTCTGAATGGTTGATTATTCAGTTAAGGATGCCAACATGCTGGTGTTTGTAACCCCACATCAATTCGTGGAAGGAATATGCAAGAGGCTTGCAGGGAAAATAAGGGCAGATGCAGAGGGAATTTCTCTTATCAAAGGGATGGAGGTCAAGAAAGAAGGGCCAAGCATGATCTCAAATCTCGTTACCAAACAACTAGGAATCAATTGTTCAGTGTTAATGGGGGCCAACATAGCAAATGAGGTAGCTAGAGGATATACAACACTGTTTAATCTATATACTTAGAGAAACTTATAAATAACAACTTATGCTGCGATCTTCACTGTTTGAACAGATAGCAATGGAGAAATTTAGTGAAGCAACAGTTGGATATAATCAAAACAAATCAGCAGCAGATAGATGGGTTCAGTTGTTTTGCACTCCTTATTTCGATGTGACAGCTGTGAGTAACAAAGTAGTGAAAAACCTGGTAAAATAGTTTTGAATGGGGAAATATATGCCTAAATCCCTAGGAATCTTATGTAATCAGTAATAGCAAAAACTACCCTAATGGAAAAATCATTCAATTATAATGGTTATTCCTACTAATCCTGAGTAATTTTAAATTTTAAACTTGTAAGTTGTGAGATACACTTCAAGCATATGGTTTTTGCATTATCATTAATAGGTCCAGGATGTTGAAGGCGTCGAACTCTGTGGAACTCTGAAAAATGTTGTGGCCATAGCTGCAGGTATGTTATACAGTAAATTAGTATCTGCAATTCATTCTCCCCCTTATAGTTTCTGTTAATGTTGAAAAATTGGATGCAAATGGGACAGGTTTTGTTGATGGCTTGGAGATGGGGAATAACACAAAAGTAAGTTTAAAGGATTGATTTGATGCCTCAGAAATTTTCTCCCCCCAGTTTCTTGTTGGTTTTCTTATTTTATACATACATATATATAGGCTGCAATAATGAGAATTGGCCTGAAAGAGATGATGGCATTTTCAAAGATGTGCTTTCCATCTGTTAAGGATAGTACCTTTATGGAGAGCTGTGGTGTAGCTGATCTTATCACAACATGCAGTAAGGACACTGAATGGCTTCACACCTTATTTTTCAATGTTTATTTATCACGGTTTCATTAAAACCTTATTATTTTGTTGCAGTGGGAGGGAGAAATAGGAAAGTTGCCGATGCTTATGCCAGAAATGGAGGGAAGAGGTGTGTTTTTCCTTCCTAGTTCACAATTCTTGGATGAGTAAAATATAGTTAGTTTTGTCCTGTATCGTGTTCATGCTTCTTTCTGCAGGTCTTTTGATGAACTCGAAGCAGAGATGCTTCAAGGCCAGAAATTGCAGGTACAAAACTGCTAGATGTATCTATCAAAACAATTTTGATAAATTTGGAAAAGTATCAGGACGGAAGTTTTTCTGAACAAAATATATCTTAAAATTGAACAATCAAAACCTGGTGTAAATTTCCATATTCATCAAAGCTCTTTTTGCAACAAAGTAAAACAACACAGCATTGTACCATCATAATACATTAATGTGTTACTTATGAATGGATTTTTCTTCATTAAGGGTGTCTTAACTGCAAAAGAGGTGCATGAGGTTCTAAGTAATCGCGGATGGCTACACATTTTTCCTCTCTTCTCAGCAGTACATTTAATCAGCATAGGTCGTCTTCCACCATCTGCCATAGTTAAAATCAGTGAAGAAAAACCCAGGTATTCTATATATCTCTCAGGAAGTGATATTTCATGTTAGGAAATAAGTAACTGTGTTAATTATTCCTACAAGTTACAAACTTAACCTGTAGGTATGTACAATTACTAAGCTCGCTTTAGATGCATTTTTGTTGTAAAAACCTCAACAATGAAGAGCACACTTACAAAGTTAGAAGGACAGCACACATTGACAAGGTTCTTCTAGGAAGGTTATTCTAATTCAAAATTCATATAAAGTAGCACATCCATGCAACAGGCTGAAAAGGTAAACCAAAACCATTTCAGTCTATCTGTACTGATTGCAGTTTCCAATTTTGAGGATGTATTCATAGGGAGAAATTTCTTCCAAATTTTTCATATTGTAATGTCCCCCCATTAATATGTTGTATACACATTCTTATTTTTGAATTCCCTGTACACGTGAATACGTTGTATACACATTCTCATTCATCACGGTACTTTACACTGATTTCGTCTGTAGACTGTAATGGGACATTAGCTAAAGTGCAATTAACCTAACGTTTTTGTTGTCAACGTTTTGTTTGGATTCAGAATTTTATAATTTTTAATAAATTAAATTATTTCATTTTTCAAATATTATATTTGGATAAAGTAATTTAAATTAATTAAATTTTAATTTAGATAAGGTATTTTAATTATCACCAAACTAAATAATTATGGACATCGTAAACAATTATTAGTAAATATTGATCTCGGTCAATCTTGGTTAATGTTATTTTTCAATCAAAGTCTCTTTAAAAAATTTCAATGATATTGACAAATTTTTTTCTATAGTAATGGCAATTGAGATTATTTTCAATTGGTGTCGACCATAACTGAAATTGCTTAAATTTATTTTTACATATATTTTTCCAACTTTTTATCGATTAAAATTTTTCTCCAATTAATATAAAAAAAATCCTAACATTATTGACATAAAATAAGATTAGTGTCATTGACAAGAAAAAATATCATTGTAGACATGAAAAAAATATAAAAATGATTTGTCAATAAAAAATTATATCACATTCATCCAGAAATAATCTCCCTAAATTAATAAAAAAATTTGACTAATTTCAAACAATGACTACCAATAGGTAAAACAAGATTAAGAAAATCCTAATTGACATCAGCAAAAAGGTAGTCCTGATAAGATGTTATTTTGGAATTTACTTTGATTGATTGTTTACTCGTTTTTAAACAACTAAATCTTTTTGATATGAGTTCTTTATAAGACTAGCAAAGACTTGATTTTTAAAACTTGATTTTTAAATCTTAAATGTAGTGTTGTTTTATGTTTTGGTATCAATGAAAAACACTAATCTAATAAACAAATTATCAATTTTGTGCACCAATTCATTAATAAATTCAATTATTTGCATTTGTAAATTTTCACAATGATCTCACGCATAACAAGTCAGTCTTTTTGTTTGTTTTTGGAAATTTTGATGAAGATGAACATGAAATGTAATAGCAAATTGACAAGTGAAAAGTTGTCAACATCCAATTTCTCAGACGAATAAATTTATTTCAAAATAAATAAATAAATATTTTTTAGTTAATGATAAATACAACAAAAAATGAAGTAAATTTTTCTTCACAAACTTTTAAACTTTAATTTCAGCAAAACAAAGAAAAATAAAAAGAGATGAAAAAAAATGGAAAAGAGTTAAAGGAAAAGCCCAATTTATTTTTAATTATAACACTCTTTCTTATGAGTCTAACAACTCAACATATTTTCAGTCCTTACCTTTTGTTTTTCTACCCTTTATTTGAGAAAATAGTGATATGATTATAATAATTAGAATCAATATATCTTCTAATGATTAAAATCATTGATTATAATTGATATTGTGTTTTGATTTGTGGTGATTTGATTTTTGTGATGCAGTCTGTGATCTAATACTGAAACATTTCCAACAAAGAACCATAATTTATTCTCTCCAACATACCCGAGCCCTTTTATCACGCTTACAACAACAAAGTAGCTCCACATGTTTGGGTCGAACGATAACCTAGTACTTTCCCCTTATTCGCACCACAACTTCCCATCACTTATGAATTTACCTCCATGGTGAAAAACCACCTCAAATTCCTCGTCCATCACTCAAACACGTATACAGATAGATACATAAACCAATATATTAATCAAATATCGACAAAAAAATATGAAACATATATTAAATACAAAACACATTGAAAAAGACATTACAACAACACTTTAGACATGGGGACCACAACGCAAAAGCATTTACACATGGTGGACCAACAAAAGCATATTTAAACACCGACAAACCATAATCAATATTATGCTTCCCCCAAAACACACAACACACATAACCAATATTCTGGTTCCCCAAACCACAAACATAAGAACATGCACCGAACAATTTATCCCAAATTCCCAAATGCTATAGAGAGAAACTCACCCTCTTCGCCCCTCTATTTAAACCAACGCGTGATTCAGATGAACGAAGACCTCAATTGCGATTCGATTCCAGCAACTTCTCCCCCTTCTCTTCTCTTCGCTTCGCTTCTCTTCGTAGAAACCCTAGCTCGTTTCCCCAAAATCATTTTTTCAACTCTCTCTCTTGTTCTCTCATATAATGCCTAATTAATTACTTCAACAAATTCAAATTTTAACACATAATTCATTCTGATCAAGCCACGTCAGTAAAAAACAACACATCAACATGCCCAATCACTGTTCACTTAACATTCAATGACGGTCGTTAACGGTTATGGCCGAATTGTTGCTGTTTTTCAAATTAGGGATCTAATTGAGTAAAATAAAAATTGGGAGACCTACTTGAGATTTCGCTACAAATATGAAGACTTTTGGAATGATTTAACCTTCTCTTTATGATTAATAAAGGGTGAATTTGGATCCAAACTTTGTAATTAGAAGGTATCCATGTTGTGGTTGTAGTTTAGTGGTGAGAATTCCACGTTGTGGCCGTGGAGACCTGGGCTCGAATCCCAGCAACCACAATTTTGTTTTATAATCTATTTTATAAAAATTTACAAAATACTTATTTGTGAAGAAGTATTTAATAGTATGTCCTATTGTAATTAAATATTTCATATAACAGTAACAATTTAATTAAATTATTACCAGTAGGTTAATTTTTATTACTATTACTATTAATTTTTATTGGTATTAAAATTTATATTTATTGAGTTAAAATTTTTAAATTATAATTCTATTTTTAAAAAAAAAAATTAGTTATTTTTATCTACTTATAATGAATTTTGATATTATTGTTTTCTTATTTCTTTTCGTTATTTCAATTTTGATCTATTTTATTCTTTTGTCTTTATGCGACTTTAATTTTAATTTAATTCTCTTTTCTTTTTGTTTCTAAGTGATTTCAGTTTTGTTACTATTTTTCATTTTTGGTTTAATTAGTCTAATGATATCTACTTTCATTCATATGTGTCAGTTTGGTATCGACTATTAAAAAGTGTGAATCCCAACTTATGAAAAAGTGTCTAAAGTAAGTTTCCTTCAGAAAAAAATTATTAACGCGGTTAACTTTATTCATGACTTTTACCACTAAATTTTAATATAAATATTAATACTTAATTTTATAAGGCATTTTAAATATCAATATCATTAACGATGTTAATAATGTTTGTCCGAGAGGGACGTAATTGAGGCATATTTTCAAATGTTAGGACTTAATTGATACCTTCTTAAAAGCGAGTACCAAACTATGATATCCGAACGAAATTGGGAACCATATGACTAATTAAACCATCCTTTTTTTTATCTCTATGTGATTTCATTTTTTTATTTTATTTTCTATTTTTTTTATCTCTTTGTGACTTCAATTATGATTTTATTTTATTCTTTTATGTTTGTGTGACTTCTCATCTATTGATTATCCTTGTCTCTCCTTTATTTCTTTTACTCTATAGTTTTTCTTTTGAGGGTTTTGACAGATTCCCTAAATCTCATACTGTCTGTGTATACCAATCTTTTTATTCTCATTTCTCGTGAATATAGTTTTTCTTTCTATTTGTGCTGATGTTATTTTTATTTTATTTATTGAATTTCTATTACGATTAGAAATGTGTTTCTTTTGTGTAGTTTTGTTTAGGGTTTAGGATTCTAACTGAGAAGAACAATAATTGTTTTAATTGTTTTTATTAATGATTAATCTCAAAATAAACTTTACAAGTCTATGAAAAAGTTGAGACTTGAGAAAGATACTTGAGACTTCAAGATACCACAAGTCTACGATGGAATTTACTTTCTTAACAATTAGAACCAAATTTTATTATTTTAACTCATTCCTTTTATATACTTATTTTTAGTAGTGTTTTATATATTATAATTTTTTATTTAATATATAAATATATACATATGTCAACTAGAAAATTTCAATCAGACTATTAAAAAGTCCAGAGGAAGAGAAAAATTGAGGCTTTAATTGCATCACAGAGAGGTGCAAAGAATAAATTTATAAAAATAGATAAGAAAAATAAATGAGAAAATACAAGTTGGTGCTCTTTGAATGAACAAGATAAAAATAATGTAGATATAAGTGGAAATAAGAATAGAGTATAAGTAGTTAGTGGTGAAGATAAGTCTGATTTTCAAACTCATGATAATGATTAAAAATATAAAAAAGTTAAACATATTAACTTTATTGAAAAAAAATGAAATTAATTTCAATAATTTAATAAATAATTTTTGTATATATTATTATAGAATATATAATATATTATAGATTATAGATATAGATTACATGTAACGTCACATTTAATAAATAGACTTACTTAAATGACACGTCACACAAAATAATATTATGAGCAAAGGTTCAGAGTATAAACTAACTCCTTAAAAATATCCAAAAATTCATAAAGAAAAATCTTGAGGCACACCACAATGCCAGTACACCCAGGGTACATAATCCAACAGTAACACAATTAAGATTTAAAACAAGTTAATACATGGGCCATAACCCTAAGAGAAAACCCACTAAGCGGGATCCAGCCCAGGCGGGCTAAGCTGTAGAGTTATCGTTCCCTTGTTGACTACGAGTACCTCTCGCATATGCTCACATCAATAAATTGATGATCATCGCAAAAGGAGAAGAACCACATATAAGGCCACCAAACAAACAAAAGGGTAAGCTAGAGTATAAAATAATTTATCATATGGATACAAGCTATTTCACAGACCAATGAATATATGTCAACCAATCATGTCATGACTTGCAAACAATACACTAAGACTCAGACTCGACTCATCCAAGATACATATAATTTAGTCAGATTCAGCGGATGCTTGCACTTGTGGTGGATTTCCCTGCTCACCCCCGAGTTGCTCACCTCCTAGCTAAGTGTTACAATGTTTCAATTCCCCACACACAAGGTTAGCCCTTAATGAGTTTTAGGCCTCCTGCTACTATCACAACAAGAATCAGTCTGCTCTATATGAGACTAAGTGATCCCTTAGAGCGTCAGGATGTAACCTTACCTTGAATCCTTACTAAATTATATAGATGGGGCACCACCATGAACTCGCACTGACATGGGTCATGGAATTACGTCTCGACCAACTGAGGCACCACCTTGAAATCCCACCTAGAGATTTCAAGGAATTACGTCCTAACCACATACAAATCAAATTTCCAATAAACACCCCAAATCCTCTATCATGCCATAACCATGCCACTTTGATAACAAACCACTTCATGTTCATGTTATGCCAAGAATCATCCAAGTCCACCCTCCACAACTTATACATCCTCTTAATCATGCATATTCATTCATTTCATACTTTAACATAGCAATCCAACCAAACACGTATTAAACACCCAAAAAAAAGATAGAAACAATACCCATGCATCATCTCGTCCAACTCTCGCTCAGGCTAAGAGGTGTCGCTCAAGCGAGAGGGATTCTCGCTCGGGCGAGCTCCTTTCACCTAGGCGAGAGCTCGACTTCAGGAACAGTAGACTTACGCGCATTCCCACTTAGGCGAGACTCCACTCGCCCGAGCGAGACGTTCGCTTGCTCAAAACATAGTTGGTTGCCTGAGCGACGACTTTCCAAAAATAGCCTAGGCGAGCCTCTATTAATCTCGCCTAAGCAAGGCATGCTCGCTTGGGTGAGAAAACCAGTGCTCACTATTGTTCTCTCGTGCAACAGTCCAGTCAACACAACCCAAACAACGCCATACGACATTTTATAAGCTCAGAGCAGCATACAATCCATCAAATCATGAAATATTATCAAAGCAATCATGGAAACCAAAGATTTAGCAAAAACCCTAACTTCCCTTACATGGAAAGTGTTAGCTAAGAGCTTCGACACCCGAACCGTGAAGAACAGTAGGTCAAGGAGCAACTTCGATAGCTGAAAAGCAGTGGAACCAGTTCAAAACGAGCTCACTAAGACAAGCCTTAGTTGGAACCACAAAGAAGGAACTGAATGGAGAAAGAGCATGAGTTGGAAGAGACTTACGTGGAGTGAAAAAAATCTGGTTTGAACTAACTTGAAGAGGGTTGTGGGCTAAACCTTAGCAGAGCTCTATATGGGAAAAAAGAGAGGAGTGAGAATACTATTTTCGCAAGAATGATGGAAGTGAGAGGAGTTTGGCTGTCTTAGGGGCCTTTGACACCCTATGGGCCAGTCCTTAGGTCCAATTAGATTTGGGACAGCCCTTAAATATAAGAGCAGAAAAATATTGAGCCTTACATTACACATTACAAATTTCATTTGTAAGTATTATACATTACACATGTAAAATTATTATCCTTTTCAAACTCATATTTTATAATTAAAGCAATTAGAAATTTTTTCTCATGTCTATATGTGTGAAGCTTCATTCTAAAGTTTTTATTTTCTTTATATAATACAACCATAACTAATGCATTTCAGTGTTACAAAGATCTTGCGCTAATTTTGGAAAAATAATATTCAATTTTTTCTCCTATTTTCACCATGAGATTATTTGCTACGTTATCGATAACAATTACATCATTATATCGAAATTATAGGGTAATAGTCTTTGTTAACGATTAAATGACATATTAATCATGAATTAAAATGACTTGTTTTATAAAATTGAAGAAAGAAATATATAATAATTTTTTATACAAACTAAAATTACATATTTGATAAAAAGGTAATTTTAAAGCTGAACAATTATAATTATAATTTGTCAATGTACATTTATATTAAAAAGGATGAGAAATGAATCTCATACAGATCTATGAATATACATTCATTTTGTAAGCATACGGTAGTAACAAGTTGCACATGTTATTTGAGATGATTATACTTTTGTTTTCCTAAGTAAAGATGATTCTAACTTATTGGTTTTTTTATTTTAAAAACATCAACAGAAAGAAATAATTTTTTTTTAACACTATCTTCTACTGTTTGTTTATCACATAACTAAAAAGTTATTAATTTCTAACAGTACATCAATCACTTAATTAACTTGTTATTTTAATATTTTGATTTTGGTCTTCTTTTTTATTTTACCTTTCATTCCTAGATTAACATAATAATAATTTAAGAGACAATACAAGTTATTTAATCATTAAAAGGAAAAAAATAAAAATATATACAAAATAATATTAAAAGAAGGTATAACTAGTCTAATTACTTTAAAAATCACTTGTAAAAATTATTATAGGTAATTATTTTAATTTAAAAAATATTAAATTCAAATAAAATTATTTGAATATGAAATAATGAGATAATTATTTTATTTAAATAAACGAGAATTTATTAATGTTATAGTTGTAATTTTTAATTCTTACCTTATCCAAGTCAGTAATCTGCCAAAATTAAATTAGAAAGTTAGAAAAATAATAATTTAATGTGCTAGTTAGTGAGATAACGGTAATATTGAAGCAGGGGTAGGTTGGGAAATCAAGAAAGTAGAGGCAAAATGCTACATTTTGGAATTTCAAAAGATGCAAAAGGTGAAACCAAAAACTGAGAAAAGTTTCGATTTCTTCATAATTCGTTCGTTGTTGGGTTCCATGGCGAGAGTGAAGCACACGCCAGCTTCGCTCAAAGTTGGTATGTCTGAAATTTAACACAGTTTTTTTTTTTTTTTTTCTTTTCACTTCTCAAAACCAAACCCTGATTTTCTTCCCTATTCAATTCTGTACCGTACCTAGCCAAACTCAACCAAGTAAACAAATATACACATCAAAACCGCCTAGCA
>Ga0214545_1010754_pt1 | contig 13051 bp, 4 predicted proteins | sample CNSS4metaG_FD_160064 | JGI IMG/M metagenome (GOLD analysis project Ga0214545, IMG submission 160064) | Root nodule microbial communities from cowpea collected in UCLA plant growth center, Los Angeles, California, USA - CNSS4 | ecosystem: Host-associated > Plants > Roots > Nodule | place: USA... | reverse complement strand
CACAAAAGGAGACAAAGAATGTGTCTCATATGTCTCCAAAAAGTGGCCAAAGTGTGCTAAAAACAAAGGAGACCAAAGGTACATAGGTACACTTGTTTTATGCCTTTTACTTTATGCTTTATGCATTATGCCTTTGCTTTACTCTCTCATCCACATCATTTATGCTCCCCAATCACTATGCGCCACCTAGTATTGCTTTCTTACTCCTAATTAACCTACAAAGCAAATAAACATAGATTAGCATGTTGGCTTAAGTCAAGTCAACTATAGTCAACAATTCAAACCTAGTCAAAGGTCAACAAGTCAACTAAAGTTGATTCAACTAAGTCGACTTAGGGAATCAAAAATAACAAACACAAATAAAAGGGATGAAGGATTAGTAAACTTCCTTTCTAAACATGCTTAGTCTTCTTAAGCATGTGCCTCCATCCTTGGTTGGGGTCAATCCTTCATCACCCAGGCTGGTTCGTCTCAGTTGTTGGCTTGGGTCAGTCTGTCTCGTCCATCGGTTTGGGCTGTACTGTTTTAATCGTTGACTTGGGCTCGACCGTCTCTTTCATCGACTCGGGCTAGCTTGTCTCAATCGTCGGCCCTTCTCAACCATTGGCCCCACTTGGCTCGTCTAAGCCTTCGGGTCGACTCGGCTCATCTTGATTGTCGACCAGACCTGACTCAGGTTTTGGCTTAGCCTAGCCTATCTCGACTGTCGACCCGGTCCAGCCTGTTTATGTCCTCAACCTAGTCCAAGCTCTCTCGGTTATTTGTTTGGGTCGGTTTGACTTGTTTGTCAGCCTCGGCTAACATCTTTTTCCCATCCTTGGTCGTCAAGCTACGTTGGCTCATCTCCATACCTCTTTAAGATATGTGTTGATGGATTGGTAGAAGATGCATATTTGGAGATATTTGACTGCTGAGGAATAGATTTTGTTGGCCCTTTGCCAATCTCCAATACACATAAGCATATTTTGGTAATGGGTTGAAGTTAATTAAATAAAAACTGATATTGTAATTCATCCCTAGAGTTCTTATGCACATATTGTAATATACTAAAAAAGAACCATGGGAGGATAACATTTGCTCCTTTTGCTTGTATTAGAGATCATTATGAGTAGTTAAACTCTTCATTGTTGGGATTAGATGTAACTTCTCTAGCTCTCTATAATGCATTTGTTTCAATATATGTTATGTTATTGCTTTACACAGTTGTCACTTGATTTGATTTTATCCTTTTGATGATTTGATCAATCATCTTACCTCATCAACTTAAATGTAACTGGTTTAAGTTTATATCCAATGAAGTTTTTTAATACTTGTTAGATGCTAGGAATATATCTAAGGATTTAATTGATTCAAAGAGTCTTGTTCATTAATGTAAGGAGTTATTTAATCAGGGGTGAGGAATCACTCTGAGTCTGATAACTTTAGGTTCTAGATACCAATGATGGGTTTAGAATGACCATTAGTAGTACTTCCAAGAACACTAAAGTCAAGAGCATAACTTGTAACGAGTTAAAGGCGCAACAGATGAAAAGTAGTCAAGTTCAATCCCAACATCTTAATCAACCTCACTTAATTCATTATTCAATTGAACTTGTTTTCAAATCTTTCAAAACTTTTATCACTATTTTATTAAAAAATTGAATAGATCATAAGTTACTCTGTTATCAAACCAAATCTATGTAGATACGACTTTTTTGTACTAGAATTGATTAGTGTATTTATTGGAAAAGTTAAATCCTAATTGGACCATCTACAAGGAGCTTGCTTTCAACCGTGGTGAGTATAATGATAAGGGTGAAGATTTCACTAGGTCGTGCTTGTTGGCTTTTCTTCCAAAAGTTATCAGAAAGCTTCCTATGGGTACGGGCATGTGGGAAGAACTTCTAAGGTTCCATTTTTTTATTCCTATTTGAGTTTTGGACTTGGTGGATTGTGTAATATAGTTCTCTCTTTTGTCTTCATGTAAAACAATGAAAAAGGAAATAATTAACATAAGACACCAAATCCTTACACTATTCTCACTGCCACTAACATTACATTATGCACAGTGTATATATTGTTTCAATCTTCTCTTATACTTATCACTTATGCTTGACAAATTAACCACTTATGCTTGATGAATTAACCAACTTCAAACCATATATATGTTTTGTACGTGAGATTTACATTAAATTGTCACATACACGTAAACCTCACTTTTTAATTGAATGTGTAATTTTATCCTATTAAGAAAGATTCATGTTTTAAAAAGTTTACTATTTTTCAAATTTTAATCCATGTTTCTTATATTTCACAAAAACTTCGGTAGCATTTCACATTCGTCTTTTAAGTAACATAAAAGCAAAACGACAACATTAAATAAACTAAAAATATATATATATATATATATATATATATATATATATATATATATATATATATATATATATATATACTCAAAAATTAACACAAAATGCAATTTTCTAAAATTCTTAAAAATATATGAAAGTATATATTAAAATATTCATATTAATGGATTATTAAAAAACGAATAATTTTCTCAAAGTGTATGATTGAAAAATTAAAAGGACTATATCTACCTCCTTCTCTTTGGTTTTATAAAAAGAAAACATAAAAATAATTTATATTGAATTTCAAATGCAATATATCATATACAAAATTTGGACAACATAAAATTTGAACTTCCCTAAAATTAAACAATACAATTTTCCAGTGTTAAATGCCAATACATTTAATAAAATAATATGTAAAATATCGAAGATCACACTCTCGGGATCTTCTACACAACACTAACATATAATTTTAGCAAATTTTAGAGAACGTAAAGGATATATCTGATGCAACATTGATTATCTCTTGCATAAAAGATTACAACCCAAAGAAAAAAAAACTTAAATATACATCTGGTCCCTATTTTTGTTGATTTTATTTAATTTGGTCCCTATTTTCGTTTTATGTTCAATTAGGTCCTCATTTTCGTCAAATTGTGGTCAATTTGGTCCTTTTCACTAACGGTATTTAAATAGTTAACGTTTTTGAACAGTACATGCCACGTGTCAGCTCCTGGTTTTTTTAATTTTTTTTAATTTTTTTAATTTTTTAAATTTTTTTAAATTTTTTTAAATTTTTTTAAATTTTTTTAACCTTTTTAACTTTTTTTAATTTTTTTAATTTCAAAAAAATTGGTCCACGTGTCAAGTCACAATTGTGCCACGTGTCAATGCTAGTACCACGTGTCAGCTTGTGGTAGTATTATTTTTTTTGTTCAATTTAGTCCTTATATTCGTTATTTTTGTTCAATTCAGTCCCAATTTTTATTAAAATAAATCAATTTTGTCCTTTTCAAATTGACACTAAATTTAATATCTTTTATACAAATTATATTAATATCTTTTCTAAAATTGAACTTTAAATTTATAATTTTTTAAATTCAATTATAAATTATTGAATTTAATTATAAATTGAATAAATTCTTATATTTAATTTCTAAATAGAATATAATTATTAATTTTTTTTCTAATATTTATATTCTAAAATATTTTTAAAATTGATATATAAAAATATTTTAAATGTTCAAAATATTTTAGAAAAATAAACTAATATTTGTAAAATTAACATTTACATATAAACTATTTTAGATTTTAATATCTAAATTGCAATAAAAATATTAAATATTTTAAATTTAAATATAAATTTTACAAATGTTAATATATATTTTTAAAATTTTAATAATTATATTTTAATTATATTTAAATAATTATATTCTATTTAACAATTGAATCTAAAAATTATATTCAATTAATAATTAAATATTATAATTTATAATTAAATTTAAAAAATAAGTAATAATAATGTCAATTTTAAAAATTAAGTGGTTTTATTTTAACAAAATTTGGGACTAAATTAAACAAAAATAACGAATATAGGGACTGAATTGAACAAAAATAATGAATATAGGAACTAAATTGAACAAAAAAAATAATACTACCAGAAACTGACATGTGACACAATTGTGACTTGACACATGGACACTTTTTGTGAAATTAAAAAAAATTAAAAAAAAATTAAAAAAAAACAGGAGCTGACACGTGACATGTACTGTTCAAAAACGTTAACTATTTAAACACCGTTAGTGAAAAGGACCAAATTGACCACAATTTGAGAAAAATGAGGACCTAATTGAACATAAAACGAAAATAGAGACTAAATTGAATAAAATCAACAAAAATAGGAACCAAATATATATTTAAGAAAAAAAAAACCTTATAAATGGCCTAAAGGAGTATTACATGCAACAAAATGAGCAATGCAAGAAATGTCATTTTCTCTACCATGTTTTCTCTCTAAATCACAATGTCATAATCAATAAAATCAATCCTTTCTATCACTCTCATTCTCTACCCTTCGTACGAGAGACCACTTAGAACTCATTTGAAAAAGAAGAAATATGACAATGTCAACATTCCATAATAGTGATTATCGGTGCATGAGAAAGATGCGTGGATGATGGTGTAAGAAAACCTAAAAGTAATAAAATCGAAGAGCAACACAAAAAGAAAAAATGTCTCAGTTTTAAATATACTAATACTTGCTCAGCTAGTTTTTAGATCGGCTTTGATGTAATTAAAGAATTGGTTATTCTATGTTAAAAGACTGAAATTTGTAAAAATGTCTCGATTGTAAAAAGCTGAAGGACCTATGATTGTCTTATATTAAGTTTTTATTACGCTCTGCTATCAAGGATTTATTGATTAATTAAAATTAATGCTTAATTTAGAGAAGACTTAAAATTCTAACTGTCAAAGGATAACTCATTTTATTTTATTTTTTCTGTAAAAGTCTTTCTATAATAAAAGTGAATTTTAAATTTAACTCAATTTAAATTTTAAATTTAATTCAATTTCACAAAATTAATTTATAAAATAAAATTTGTATCTCAATTTATATATTATAAAATTTTCATATCTCACTTGAGACTTCTAACGTTATCCAATCTCAAATATCAAAGTAATTTAATTTGACTTGTAGGGCTATTAATATTGTTGAGGTAGAAAGATGTTAGTTGAGAAGGTTTAACACAAAAAAACAAATGTGGTAGAAGTCTAGAAAATGTGATCTATAAGAAAGATGAAGTGAAAGAAATGAAAAAAGCAACGGTCAGAAATGTTACCCTGATGATGGCCAAGTTGGCTACATAACCTGCACTTGCATTTAGCTTCCCTGAATCTTTGACAGACTACTACAAGAGGATCTTCCTAATCTCTTCATTTTCATTATTTGCTCCTATAAAGATTTTTTTTCAGAACTATGCCTGTAACTGCAATAATTGCAACTCACAACAAAACATACACAGTAACATATACTTAGCTCATAAATATCTCTGCACCTCATTCAAAACACCTCTGCACTTTGAACTAATCCATACCAATAGACCAAACATCAACTTCATAATTTATAAATCAAATATAATCAATACAAAACTATAATTTATTCACATTTTCTTCAACTTTTTCAATCAATATTTTGATTGATGTTGTGATACTATACTTTAAAATGTTTAAGATTCATATATTTCATTTTCTCCTTTTTGTAGCATTATAAATTTTCTTCAAAATCTTTCCGTATTTCCTTTGTTAAAGAGATAGATATAAGGGGAATCAATTAGGGTGGATACATATATTAAATAGAAAGTTAGGCCAGAAGAAGTATTTTAATATGGTAGATGAATGTTATATATGCGTAGGTGCATTATGGTTCTTGAAGTTCTAATTACGCGTCTATAGCAATGTCAGATATAGTGTTTGGTGAATGAAAACCAGAGACATGTTGATTCTAATTGTGCAATTATATTTGCAGAAGCTTGTGCAATAATATTAAGCTTCAGACATATTATACAATCAAATCAAGCATTTAATATAGTGGGGTTTGCAAGTTTGCAAAATCATTTCAGTAACTTCATTATTTCCCATCTTCATTTAGTGCCTTGTCTGCTGAGATATAACATATACATATATATTCTAAGATTTTCCTTAAAAGATTTGGTTGGCCTCAGGGGACTTCACCATTACTTAGAAAAGATTTTATTAGGAAGATTTCTATTACCAAGTAATTTTTTTTCTATATTTCTTGTTACCTCTTTATATTCTTAAAATTATCATCATTCTTTGTTAATGTGTTCATATTTTGTTCTTCTTCTAATTCTTCTAGTAGGTTAGGTATATACTCTCGTCTTATTGTTAAAAAATCTTATATATTCTACATGGTTACTTAAAAATTGAAAAAATTTACATCTACTTATATACTATAAACTCGTTTTATTTATTTATAGTTGATATGCGACTTTTAACATACACTCCTCATGTCGAAGTATATGCATTTTGTATGTGGGTCTTGATATTAATGAGTGATCTGATAATGGGTGGAATAATATATCCAACAAACAACACTAGAATAGACTATAACAATGACTATGATACCATGTTAAAAGGTGAATTTTAAATTTAACTCAACCCAAAAAAATTTATGTAAGGTGAGATTTACACCCATATGTATAATATAAACTCATCTTATTTCTAATCAATAAGAGAATTAAAAAAAAAATATTTTATAAGCTTCTAGTCCAAATTAATGGAACAAATTTGGTTGTGCCGGACATATTTTGTTTTTTCATATCTTGGCTTTCGTCTTCCTACACTCATAAAAGAAAAGAATCTAAATCTCATCAACTATAATACTCAACAGATTTGATTTGCCTACTTACCATGTTATATTTCAATTAAGGTGAACAAAAAATCTAATACGAAACTCACTCAATTATGTTATTTAAGTAAGTAAACTATGTATTAACAATATTTCATTGAGTTATATTTGAAATATTTTAATTCGTTTTTCTTATCATGTATGTTTTTTTTTTTTTGAGATTTACTGTAATTAATTATCTATATAGTTAGACTCACTAATAACAGGCACCCAACTAAAAATAAACATAAGATAAACGATCCACTTAATGAAAACTTGAAATATGAAACTGAATAGTTAACCAAGATTTCATTGATTATGAATGAACTGTCGTTATGAATATTTTTATTGTTAATATGAATAAGTTGTTATTTTAAAATTGAAGTAATATATTATTTTATTTTATAGCAATTGCGAAGATTGTATAACTTAAAGGCATAGTTCTTGGTATTATGTCTGCTATCAATTTGAAAGTTCAAATTAGACCTTTTATAAAAAAAAAAAAAAAAGAGTGTTACAAAACATGATATATTTTAAAAAGTTTAAGTTATACTATTATTTTCAAATTTAAATAAAATAAAACATTATTTTTATACTTTTGTTTTGATCTAATTCATAAAAGCGTGACTAAATAAAATGTTTGTATTCTTAACATTTGTTTTAGTGGTCCATGTTCAACGTTGATAAATATGTTAATTTGATTATAACAATTATTTTATTATTTTAAATTAATAATGTTAATTAATTGACTTTCATAGCTTTGCATGCTACCATACTTATTAAGTATACGTTAATACTGTGAATGGAGTGAATAATAATAATATTATTTTGAGGGTGAAATTAACGTATTTACTAAAAACTAGGTATCAAAATCTGGAAGCACAAAGAAATTTTGAAAAATACTAAAAAACTTATTTAAACAGAAACTTTACATAAATGTCACGAAAACACAATTTACAAAGTAATTAGGGAGGCATCCAATTTTCTTAGACACGGAATGGGTGAGTTGACTCAGGGATGCAAAATCACTCTTTGTTTCTAATTTATTTTTAAATGATATTTAACTTTGTACGAACAAAAGGCTAAAAGAATATGATAGAGGTCACTGGGTCTAATTCAGCATGCACTAACAGAAAAAGGAAAAAAGGAACAAACTGATTGAAGAATAACGGAAAGGAGAGTGACTCAGGTGACGTAAGGCCAGTACAAATAATCCACCACACCCTGTGTTGTCTCTCATTATAATTACACTTTCGTCACAATTTCTCACACTATTAAGATTATGATTATGAATTTGAATTATCTGAAATTTTGTGAAATTTTTCTGCAGTGTCCTTATAATATATTAATTATAATTACTTTTGATATTATTTAAAATATCAACACATATTTTTAATATTTAGTAGAGACAATATCCAAAAGAAATCAATAAAATATAAGATTATCAAGTTTATATTAGAGTCAAAAGGAAATGTTTTTGTTTCAAACAAATTATTTAATGTGTTAATTGTTTGAAAGTTAAATAAAATTTGATCTTAATACATTTGATCCTCCATAACATAGGGTTTCATCTTTATCTTAATATAAACTTCAAATAAAATCATGTAAATATGCAATTTATCTCACAAATTGACTTTAGAGTCTCTTACCTATCAATCTAAAAACAGGTCTAAAATGATTAACTTAAAAACAATATCGATATAATATTATTCATCCACTCTTTTTAATTTGAATGTAAAGTATTTTTTTCTATACTCTTCTTATCAAAGAGTTCAAACACTGTAATAAAGATCCAACTATTAGATATATTGCATGTATATAAAAGACTATAAGTGAAATTTGAGTAAGAACACATAAAATTCGAGTTTTTCTTACTGATAGTTTTAGTAAAGAAAGAAAAGTATAGTATTTATTTATTGATCCAAAGAAAGGTTTAAGCAGAAGATAGTGTTGGGTTGATGCATTGTATCGGCGTGTTGATGTCTAAGACGTCAGATGTACTGACAATGGCGGCGCAATGGCGGGAGAATGGCAGAGCCGTGTTGCCGACATGGATGGATGGCACGAAGGCATAATCAATCGACCACAATAATATACTTTCTTAATTCCTTAGATTTTTAGGTTACTTGCACGTAATTTGCTGAACAACTCAAGGACAACCTCAGTTTCTTTCACCAATACACTATCCATAATTTTAACACACATCACAAACTTACACTATTTATTTTGTCCCTGTACTCTCTGTCTTCATTTTTTGTAATTTTCTATAAACTGCTCCCTAATAAATGCATTCCAACTTCACTTCCAATTTTAATGATTTTCTGCTATCATATCTATGTGCGGGAGTGAGTAACAGGTCCACCACATGTCTCACCAAGTTTCCTCCTGCACAATTCTTTGGTTGCGTGTTTACACATGTCTTTCAGAACAAGAAAAAAAAAATAACAATATCAGATTGTTTCAATATATCTTAAATATCAATGAGTTCAGAAGGATACATCAACCATCATTAATCTGCTCAATTACTGGGTTCAATTCAGAATTTAATGAATTTAATAACATAATTATATGATAGGGACCAATTTTTCCTCCTATATTCAACCCCAACAGCACTCACCATCAAATAGGGAGGGGAACAATGGAAATGTGAAACATAAGGGAATGCATAAAAAGTAGAGTATGAGGAGGGGGTGAAAAAATGAAACATTTCAAAATAAATATATATGTGAAGTGCAAAGAGAAAACAGTTGGGTGTAGATAGAGTTATCTTCTACACTTTTGGTTCGTGTGATTAGGAGTCATATTGGGCTACGTATATATTTTATTTTCTTCTGTCTTTTATATTGGGCCAAAAAATAAGTTTTGTTAAATAGTCATATCAAATTCTTCCTGCAATGGGTCATATCAGTCTTTTTCTTCCTCCACCTCCCTCCATCTTCTTCCTTCACCTCCACCGACACCCCTTCTTCCTCCTTCATTGGGCACCCATATCCTCTTCCTCCATCTTCACCGAAGCCTCTCCTTAATCGGTTTGAATTAATTTTTTTAACTTTAACAACCAATTTTGACTCCACTCAATTATAATAATTAAATTAAGTTCAGTTGGTTTGTATAGTTTAAAGAATATTATCTCTAAAGAAAAAAATTATCTTAAAGTAATTATTTCATTGTCTATTTATACTAAACATTAGTATATAAATGGAAGTTTTAGGTCCATCCAATTTAAAATTCATGACATTGTCATTCAATATTATTTAATTTGATTTCTTAAAATTAAATTTAACTTAACCAAATGTCTGAAATCAACAAAAATATAACTTAGTTGGATCGCGTTAAATAAATTCACATATTATTTTTCAATGATATAATTACAATTTTAAATCATAATTTCCATCATAATTATTGTAACGTTGACTTGGATTTTAGGGTGATTTGATTCTATTTGGTAGTTATGTTTCATTTAACTTTATTTAATTTTATTTTCATTTGGAAATCAATATTGAAACATCTCCTTTACATCGAATAACAATACAAATAGTTTTCAAAACCTTGCAAAATATAATAAAGAAAATCTAAAATACAATTAATCAATTTCTACTTTTTTTTAAGGAAAAATATGTTTTTATCCCTTAAATTTGACATAAATTTGAAAATAGTCCCTGATCGAAAATTCGTCACTATTTGACCTAAAAGTTCAAAATCATTATTATTTATTTTAATTATTTATTATTATTATTATTAATAGTAGTAGTATTATTATATAATTATTATTCAATATGCAAGGACCAAACAATGATCAAATTTTGACTACGGACCATTTTCAAATTAAGTTCAAATTTCAAGAATTAAAAACATATTTTTCCAATGTTCGTGAAAAGCGTCGGCATAGCCAACGTTAATTTTTTATTTTATAAAAAAATTAATAACATGTGACACGTGTTTGTTATTTTTAACGTCGTCCAAAAATAGAGACCAAAAACAATGATTTTGAAAGTACAGGATCAAACAATGACTAAGTTTCGACCAGAGACCATATCAAAATTTAGGTCAAATTTCAGAGACCAAAAACATATTTTTCCCCTGTTGTTAATAATAAATTCTATAAATTTTCACCATATAAAGTTTTTATATTTGTGTAATGCTAAAAACATAATAGCCTTTACATACCATCTTTGTTCCCCTTTAGCACTAAAATGCATCTCTATTTGTATTTTTTAGATAAAATATGTTCATATTAGTAGCAAAATATCTAGTTTTGTTTCTTTACGGGGAAGAATGATATCTCAATTTTATAACAAGCTAAAGAATAGGATTCAAAATTGAAGTTAGGGTTAAAAAAATTGAAGTTAAGATTAAGGTTTATAATCATCTGAAACTCAAAATAAAGAAAAGAAAACAACTAACATAAAGAAGGAAAATACTTATCAAAAGGATTTTCAAGGAGAAGAAAATAGATCTCGAGAGAATAGCTTCATGCGATGGCTTTCAAGAAAAAAAGAGAGAATAACTTTTCTTTGTCATTAATGAAGAAAATAAATAGGAAAAAATATTTAGATCCCCTCAATTTTAAACTGACTTTGATTATAATATAAATTTAAAATTTGAATAACATAATGTAAATTAAGAGCAAATAAATATCATCACAATATATATATATATATATAACTTAAAAATAAGTGATCATTAATGTATTTTGAAAGTATAACAGATAAATAAAGAAAATCCAATTAGAGAATCCAAATTTGTGATTTCTTAGGATAATTTTTAGTATGATAAGCTACAGTTTGCGCAATTTGCATGTTTATGGAATGGTAATGGTGGATTGAAGGTTAGGTAAGATTTATAACAAATCTTGAATGATTCTTGGAGTTAAGAATCGGTATGAATGCTAGATTGAATGATTTATGGAAGCTATGACTATGATAAGGGGTATAAGATTGAATATTGGATTTTCTTATGGTTCATAGTTTTGGTTTGTTATGGAATCAATGAGAGAGAGAATATGGTGTAGGTTTATGGAATTATGGTCGTGATTTGGTGGTCTAAAATGGAAAAGGGTGATTTGAATTTAGAGTTTAGGATTTGAATCTCGCTTAGTTTATTTTCTTGGAGGATTTGGGTTAGAAGATGACTATGATATGTTGTTCTTTTAACAAAGGAAACAAAATGACAAGAATGAAGAAAGAATTGAACAAGGAAGAAAAATAGAATCTCACTGCAATGTTTGGCTTCTTTACGGACTCAAAGACAGGAGACGAACTATAGAAACGATTTAAAGAATAGTTATGATGTATTATTTCAAAGAATAGGATACCATCTATATACATACAAGAGTGCTATAATTTCTCATCTATTAAAGGAATGAGTGCACAAATTTGCTCACAGAGATAATAATGCCTAAATTATAGCTAATACAATATTTTTCTTATCTTAACACCCCCACTTAAGTTGGTGCATGGATATCACACATTCCCAACTCAAATTGAGACTCATTAAATACTTTGCTTGACACTCCTTTAGTGAGAACATCAGTCAATAGCAATTCTGATCTTACAAAAGGAAAGGAAATTATTCCAGCTTCAAGTTTCTCTTTAATGAAATGTCTATCAATCTCCACATGCTTTGTTCTATCATGTTGCACCGGATTGTGAGCAATTGTTATAGCCGACGTATTATCACAGTACAAACTCATAATTTCATTTTATTTAAAGCCCAAATCTGATAGTACATTTTTAATCCGCAAAAGTTCACATACACCTAGTGCCATGCCTCTGAATTCTGCTTCAGCATTAGATCTTGCTACTACAGGTTGTTTTTTACTCCTCCAAGTTACAAGATTCCCTCCTACAAAAGTAAAGTATCTAGAGGTAAATCTTCTATAATCTTTTGAACCTGCCCAATCTGCATTAGTGTACCCTTCTATTTTTAAGTTTCCATGATGATTTGAGAACAAAATTACTTTTCCAGGAGTGGACTTTAAATATCTCAAAATCCTCTCAACAGCATCCATATGAAGCTTTCGTGGGTCATGCATAAATTGGCTAACAACATTCATTGCATAGGTAATATCTAGACGTGTATAAGACAAATAAATTAGTTTTCCTACCAGCTCCCTTTGTCTATGTTTGCTGGATTTGAACATTGAAAGAGTTTATGATTATGTTCAATTAATGTATTGATGAGTGTGTATTTTTGCCCTCATTTAATATTTAAATTTGGGGATTTAATTGATTTTTCTGTTCTTAAAGATTGATTTAATTAGGATTTGTGATTATTGGATTTATTGAGTAAGTTTGGTAAAAGTGGCGTAAAA
>Ga0214545_1010753_pt1 | contig 13052 bp, 7 predicted proteins | sample CNSS4metaG_FD_160064 | JGI IMG/M metagenome (GOLD analysis project Ga0214545, IMG submission 160064) | Root nodule microbial communities from cowpea collected in UCLA plant growth center, Los Angeles, California, USA - CNSS4 | ecosystem: Host-associated > Plants > Roots > Nodule | place: USA... | reverse complement strand
TATACTATTTAACCATGATGTCAACAACCTCCACCAGCAAAACTTGGAGAAGCTAATCAGACCTCCTCCCAACTGTACCTGGCCCTTAAAGGGAGGCAGCTCTCGACATGATCCTCTGATGGGTCCTTCTTATCCTCACTTATGACCTTAACAGTCACCTTAGTATCCTCGACACAGAGTCATTGGACTGCTCTAAGGAACAACCATTATTCGGCCCCTCACTAGCACTCACATTAGATCCACTAATAGACATATATAGTACTCGACCCCTTCAAGTTCTTCACAAAAATTTTGGAGAGGAAAAAGAGATTGCAACATGAAGACTCATAAGCTAAATGCAAGTTATGCCAAAGGCAACATCATTTATAGAAGGAGCATATATCACTTTAGTTCTCCACCCTAGCTCACACCAATAATCACAAGCCTTCAGCAAAAACCCAAACAATTGTGATTCTTGAAATCCCAAATGTCACCTCGTGATTCCATAAAAACTCTGACAACCACAAAATCACGTTACATCAATCAATCTCTACAACTTCCAAACAACATCAAATCTCTTCTTGCTTTCGCTCCTCGAGGTTGGGGCGTTATTATACCTACAAGGATGTACGACTAAAGAAATACAAATTTTCTTTGTAAAAAAGCATATGCCAACCACCATAAGCCGTGAAGTTAGCATCTGAGAGCCTACAATCGCTTCCTCGTAGTGTTCAACATATAAACATGTCACGACTAGGGGCTGATGGATTGCTTGTTCTCGCCCCTTTAGGGTGTATGACCTTAAGGGGCTACTGAAGATGACAAACCTGAGGGAACCACCTCGTACATGACCTAGTAGGACACACGTACTTGGATTGGCCTAGTAGGACACACATACTCGGACTGGCCGACTAAGTCACATAAGCCTACTTACTCTAGACAAAGTTAACTCAGGATTATGTAGCCTATTATGATTAGCAGGTAATTAAGTCAACTAAGGCAAAACCTAATCGAGTAAGGCCCATGAACTCTAGTATAAAAGACACATTTTACGAAATACATGTTTACGTTTTTACTCTAACATCTTACTTCTATATCTCATACTAACTTTGACATCATAATGTCTTTTGTCCCTATAAGAACCATAATTCTTTAAAAAAATTGTGTTATGTTTCATAATTTGTCTTTTGTTCAAATCATTTTATTGGTGTAGTAAAAAAAAAATCAAAGAAACAAAGGGATTATGTATGTGGTAAGTGTGATGTAATGCCCCCCTTTCTTACTACTTTATATAATCTCATTTCTTCATTCAAGTTTTTATTTTTTTTTAATAAAGCCAAATCGAGTTATCTTATTTTGAATTCCTAATTATGGTAGTTTATTTTGAAATATTATATTTATTTACTTGTTTAAAAAAGAAAGTTCTCTTTGCCTATTTATTAGCTCTAATACAAAATACACTTTGAAGAAACATTTTCAAGTCAAATGTTTTTTAAAGGATGAAATCAAATTTTGGATAACAAAAGCTTTTATCTCAGGTAATTCTTTAGAAAAAATGTTTGGAGAAAAATTTTAAAAAAATAATTATGATTTTTAAGAAATTTTACATGTTTTTTATTGAAATGTTGTGGGGTGAAAGTATTTTGAAATAATAAAATTAAAAGGACAAAAATCAGTATTTTGAGTTATAGAATTTCAAAATTCTAACAAAAATAAAAAATTTTGATTTTTTTATAGACACTTGAGAGACATTACTTGTATTCTTATTTTCTAGTCTTTATTCATTAATTTTAACTTTTTTTATATAAAATTGTTACTATTTTATCTTTTGTGTGTTTTAAAAAGATTAAAAAGAAGTTTATTGTTTCCTAATATTTGAGAATAAGAAATATTTTTAAAAACAAATGACAATTGTACAATTAAAAGTTAAAACAAAATATAAAAAAAATATAAAACGAAAGTAAATATCTATTTAGTTTTTCTCTACTTCTTGTCACTTGTTTCTTCACTTTGTCTCATTCTCTCTTTATCCGTGTTTACATTATTAGATACTAGCGTAAATACAGGTGCTATTATCATAGTTGTGTGCATACATTTCTTATATATATATTAATTAGTAAATAATGATTTTGTAATGTAATTAAATTATATACAAAATAAATTTATATTTATTAAGAATAAAATAGAATAAAGGGAGAAAAAATTGTTAATGAATGAAAAAAAAGAGTTAGAATAGTATTATAGAAAACATGAAAAAATAACGGTTAATCTTTAAAAAATAAATAAATAATTATATTGTGAAAGGTAAATTAAGAATAAGTAATTGTAGACACAAAAGAGTGAATCATCTTTATGTATTGTTATAGATTTGAATTGTCGTATATGATTAAATTATATTTATTCTTGCAAACTAAAGAATTTTAAAATTTATAATTTTGAGTTGGTTATTGAAAAAATTGTTTAGAAAACAAATTAAAATAATTCAATTTTAATCATTTTAGTTTTTTAAAGTTCTTATATAAATACTACATGAAAAATTAATATTATTGAACGTCAAAATTCATTGATAATGCCTAAAATTTAATAATATATTAAAATTATCGACGATCTACTGATGACAAAAAATTTGTTGATAAAATGCTCGTCAATAATTACCGATGACAAATATTTGTCAGTAATTACCCATAACTAAAAACCTGTTAGTAATTTTTTGTTGATAAATATTCATCAATAATTAGAGATGAATTTTTTTATCAATAAAATTCGTTGGTAAATATCGCGATTTGGTTCTTCTTTTTCCTTTTATTTTTTTTTTCTTCTTCTTTCTCATCTCCTACTCCTTTTCCTCCAACAAAGTTGTCACCATAATCATTGGCTCCTCCCACTCTGTCACCATCGCCACCATTGGCTTCTCCTCCTCCTCTTCTTCTTCCTCCTTCTTCTTCTTGTCCTTCTTCTCTCACTCTTCCTTATTCTCTTCCACTACTACCACCACCTCCACCATTGTTGTCTTTCTGTTGTCGTTGTTTGCCTCTAACTTCCTCTCATTCTCCTCTATCCTCTCCTCCTCCTCCTCCTTATACTTCTTCTCTTTCTTTTTTCTCACACATCTTTAATTACTTTATAAACATATTTCGTCATATTGGACACGAAATTTAGCATCCAATTTCCAATTTCTAAATAATTTTTTATCGCTAATCAGAATTCTATTTTATCGATAAATTTTGCAAACAAATCTTAAGAAATTTGGTTAACAAAAGACTTTACCATTAAGTGGTTAAAACTCAAAATGAGAAATGTAGTGTCATTTTATTTATAGAATTTACCAATATAAAAATTTGTTGATAATAACAATTCTAAATTACCTACAAATTTTATGGATGAAATCTACTGACTAATATTTATTTACGAATATTATTATTGATAATTTGAATTCTAATTTATTGACAAATATTGTAGATAAATTTTTTATTAATAATTAAATAATTTCTTGTAGTGAAATACTAACGTTTGGTACAAACGAAATTTATTTCCTAATAACTTGGAGCTTGTTTTTACAAGAAGACAACATTACAAGAAAATTATTTTTTTCAGAATTTCTGTTTGCTATATTTCTCACAAATCGTTTTCATGTTAGAATTTAACTTTTCTGAGTTAATAGAATATTTAACCAAAATAAAAATGCCATCTTATTCTCATTACATCATTAAATTTGACAAATAACCAAGATTTTTGATAAAAAAAATTATGTTAAACTTTAATTTCCAAGAATCATATATAAAATGTTCTTAATAATATTTTTTACAACCTAATCTACTTCAATTGTAATAATTTCCAAGATTCATGGTGATTTTCAAACATAAGTAAATGCTCTAGTATCAAACATTTGCTAAGAGTTTAATTCACTAGATGTTTAGAAAATTAACATGTGAAGTTTAAAGCAAAGTTGATATTTTATAAAGAAAATAACCATAACTACTTTATAATTAATCTATTATTAATTAAACCAAAGTAGATAACTCGCCATAGGCTGGGACCACTAGGACTACAACTCTAAGTGAGTTATTAACATTTTTTTTAATTAATCAAGACAACGTGACAAATTTCACACAGCACGAATTCAAAAGAATAATCTATTGTTGTTGTTGATTATTACGTGTTTGTTGGAAATGTCCATATTTCTCTTAATCACTGCCTATGTATTTGATTTCTTAAAAATAAACAAACGTGTAAAATGGTATAATATTATAATATTGTCGAGGGGATAGGAAAAATACTACTGAAAGGGAGTTATGATTAAATTGTTGGTGAATGTTAATTATTAATTATAAAGACATCCTTAATTGGTTTTTTTTTTTTTAACCTAGGAAAACTTACATTCTGATTTTTTTTATTGAATTGATTGAGTTTTTGTTAAAAGCAAGTGATATTTTAACTCTTCCAAATGAAAATTATTCACTTGGAAACTAATAAATTAAAATTTTAGTTATATATTTTTACAATTTGTATCTTAAAATATCAATAAGCAAGATTATGTTGTTAAAGTAATTTGTAAAATAATTATTTTATTTTATATATGTAGGAAGAGAAGTCTCACGTTGCCAGGAACTTATTCATTCAATGTTTACCTATAAAATGACATAGTTTTTCCTAGAAAAGTAACTTCAAATATTTTTCTTTTCTTTCTTATTGCTTTAGTGTTTGTGAGAAAACTTAAGAGAGGAAATTAGTTTTTCGTGTAAGATTATCTTTGTAGTTGTTTTTCCTATTTGCAAAAGAGGCTATCATTATTTTCTCTTTGGAGCTGGAAAAAGGGTATTGTAATTTTTTCCTTATAATAAAATTACATTATTGCTTATTATTTGTTTTATTTTTTCATTTTATTTTAGTATTGTAATTTTTTTCTTATAATAAAATTACATTATTGCTTATTATTTGTTTTATTTATTCATTTTATTTTAGTTAATCTTGTGTTGTTACTTTAGTACCGAGTGGTATTTGAGCAAGGTTAACTAATTTTTAATTATATTTTGTTGGTATTGTCATTAAAATAGTCTTGTAAATATATCTAAGTATTTTCTGTGATCAGGGGTGGACCTTTATGGTGGCTGAGGGGTTTTGACCCTTTTCAAAAATTTTCATTTTTTTATATACATTATAGATTTATATAAGTTTAATTATTCTTTTGGTTCTCTAATTTATTGTTTTGGTTCATTTTGATCGTCTTATTATTTTTTGGTTCAATTTGATCTTTTAATTTTTTAGAAAGGTTTAACTTGGTATGTGCCGTTAAGTTGACGTTAATATTGTCTCCGTACACGCGTCATTTTGTGGAATTTACAATTGTTATTTTATTTATTTATTTTTTAAAATAAACAATCATGTGTCACATTATAGTTGAGTCACATGTCAACTTGAGAAATTTTGTTTATTTTATTAAATTTTTTAATTTTTTTAATTAAAAAAAACTGCCACGTAGCAGTTCATGTTTGTGCCACGTGTTAGACTAATAATAGTTGTTTTCAATTTGGTCCATTTGTTTACAATTTTGATTTAATTTAGTCTTCTTATTTTTTTAAATGATTCAATTTTGTCATTTCCACTTTGAGACCAAATTAGTAATTAAGCTTAATTACAATTTATATATACATGTTAAAATAATTTTTAATATATTTATAAATCAAATTACTTCACCAAACTATTCAATTTTTTTTTACATGAGTAAAAAGTTTCAAGTGTAAAAACTTACAAATGAAAAAATGTAAGAAATAAAATAACATGAGTATTTAGGGAGTGATTTGATGTATAAACGATGAAAATTAGTTTAATATGAATATATAAGTTGTAACTAAGTTTAATTATTGATTTGGTCTCAAATTGGAGAAGACCAAATTGAATTATTTTAAAAAATTGGGAAACTAAATTGAATCAAAATTCCAAATACAAGGACTAAATTGAAAACAACCATTGTCAACTTGACACGTGACACAATCGTGATCTACCACGTGACAATTTTTTTTTAAATAAAAGAATTATCAAATTGACACGTGTCACAACTATAATGTGATACGTGACAGTTTAATTTAAAAAAAATGAAAATTCCACAAAATGACACATGGCATGTACGAACACGATATTAACGTGAACTTAACGACAAATACCAAATTGAACATTTTTAAAGAATTGGAGGACTAAATTGAACCAAAAAATAATAAAGGGACCAAAATAAACCAAACCAACAAATTAGAGGACCAAAATAGTAATTAAGTAGATTTATATGTAAATAATTTTTTTTAATTATAGTATATTTGGCCCTTTAAATTTTTATACATTTATAGATAAAATTTTGGCACCTCCAAAATATTTTTGAAGATTTGTCACTGTCCATGTTTGTAGTTAGTCTGATATTTCACATCAAAAATAAATTATTCTTGTTACTATACATAGTGTGATAATGTGAAAGTGTGTATCAAAAATAAATTATTCTTGTCACTAATGCAATTTTGGCTTTTTAACTTGAGTATTATGCTTCAGTTTTAAAGAAAACGAAGCATATAAAAAATGTAGTGGCAATTTTCAAAATTTTCACGAACTTATAGGCCTTAGTTTTTACCATAACCAAAGCGTATTCAACCATATGCTTAGGTTCCAAAGCAACTGAAGCCTATAGTTCAGGAAAGTTTAAAAATTGGTGCCATTTTTTCAACTATTTTATTTTAGCGTAAATGTATAAACTTCAATTGCTCCAAAACTAAGGCCTATACATGTTATATGCTTCAATTGTTTCAAAACTGAAACCTAAAGTTTGCTAAAACTTCAAAATTGCGACTTTTTTAGATATTTTATTTTAGCGCATAGGTTTAGACCTCTATTATTAGTAAAAACAAGGCCTATCACGCTTTAATATTTTTAACAATCGAGGCCTAAAACTCTGCTTAGGATTAAATATTGTGAAAGTTGCAAAAGTATTTCCTCTTCGCCAAAACACAGTTTCCTCTTGTTCCTCTTCTAAAATGCAATTTTGGTTATTACTCTTGGCTTCTTCATCTTCTTTATTGCAAAAGGTCCCGTCCATGAGGTCTCATCACGTTGTTGAAGGAGTTGGAGAGGTTTTCGTCGCGCTGCCACTCATAGTTGAAGGAGTTGAAAAGGTCTGGGCTTTTTTGCTTCCATTAGTGTTCAGGTACTGTTGTATTGTGGTAGGATTGATTAGCTTTCCAAAAAGCATCCAGGATTGCATCTTCCTCCAAGATTGACTAACTTTCCATTTGCTACCATTGGTGTCCAAGATTGTTGCCATTTTTTTGTTTTTTAATTATGGTTTCATGCTTCGGTTTCTTTTGGAACCAAAGCCTAATAGTTAAGTTTATGCTTCGGCTATGAACCGAAGCCAAAAAGCCATTATTTTTTACCTTGCCATGATATACTTTGATTGTTGAATTGTAGCATATTCTCTAAAATAACCAATGTCAAATCCCTTTCCAACACTAATGTTTGCCTAACTTTTGACGACAAATTTTAAGATAGTTGAAAATGAATGTGCAAAGCTTCTACTTCAAGTTTACCATATTTGTATGATAAATTCATAATCAATATAACAAATAACAATATTGAAGGGTACCTACACTTTGAGGATGTTATCGAAGATATTCTAAAAAAATAATCTAGGCAGGAAAGTAAGGTGGAGAGGGTGAAGTTCAAAGTAAGTAGAGACTTTGATGAAAGGTAAATCAATAGAACACAAATCTAGTGACAGTCGAACTCATGATAAATCAAAGTCTCAAAGTGAGAAGCATTTCAAATGTTATCATTATGGCAAGAGAGGACATGTAATGTTCGGTTTTTTAAGGGGAAACAACTTGGGAGATACAACACCAATGAGACATGAACAAGTCCATATAAGAGACTAAGACATTACTTTCAACCCAAAACCTTAAGACAATATATTTATGGATTCATTTATTTGTATATTGTTCATCTTACTCAATTTTACCCAATCTAGAACTTCTAACTCACCTTAAATTACTAACAATTTCTCCCTCAAGTGTGAGTCTCTCCACATTAGAATATCTCTCTCTGAAGCATGAGTATCTTAGTGATAACCATTCCTTTGTACCCTTGTTCTACAATGAGACACATTTTTCTAAACTAGGAGACTTTTGATACAAGGAGCCATTAAGGATTCTTGAGCTCCTTTATACCATACTTGTTCGAGACATCACCAGGACGAATCATCAATTTTGATACCACTATTAGGCTTTTCGAGAAGAGACACCCAAGGAAATTTGACACTAAAGAGACCAAAACACTACTTTCAAGCCAAAAACTTAAGGTAATAGATTTGTAAGTCCTTATACTTATATATTGTTCATCTTACTTATTCTTACATATGTTGGACACCTTAATTTTCTATCAATATAGAATTAAAGCATATTTATTTTTTAATTCAATGCAACACGTTTAAAAATTTTACTATAATTTTCAATGCGATAAGTTGCTTAAATGAATCAATTAAAATGATTTATTATTAAACAATGTCACTTAAATAAGTAATTATACTTTTGTTAGACTCTTATTACATGTCTTTCCACTGAAGACCTATCTCTAATTATAAAACAATATGTTATGGTAGGCTGTGTGGGGTGACATAGCATGCTCTACCTCTCCATCCTCCTTGCATTTCAACTTATTGAGGTCAATAGGAAAAGGTTTAAGTATGTTTTTAGTCCCTGAACTTTAACCCAAAATTGGAATTCGTCCATGTCTGAAACTTTAATATATTTTGGTCCCTAAACTTTAAAAATGAATGAATATAATCCTTTTAACTCAATTACTTAACTTTTTTTGAAGTGTCGAACATATTTCTCAGTAGATATTGAACCAAGAATGTGTCAAACAATGTAAAAAACTCCAATACTAATATGAAAAGCGTTCGACACATAAAAAAAAGTTAACATAATTAGGTTAAAGGACTATATTCATTTATTTCTAAAGTTGAGGGACCAAAATGTATCGAAGTTTTAGACAGGGACGAATTCCAATTTTTAGTCAAAGTTCGGGGATTAAAAACATACTTAACCCATAGGAAAAATACAACCTCCAACCTGTAACATTAATGTTGTGTTTTGATAAGGCAATTTAATATAGTAATTCATTTATTTGGAGAATTTAAAATTTTTTGAAGTAAAATGACTTATTTGGATGAGGAAATTAGAAGGAAATTGAAAGTGAGGAATGTTAAGAATGAATTTCAAATAACTAAAATAATGAAATTTGAAATTCACTTAAAAAAAAGGAAATTGAAATTCCACAAGTTGTGAAATTTCTTATTGGTCAAGATGAAAAAAGTCCACAAGTCCAAAAAGTCAACTCATATTGACTTTCATCAAAGTCGACTGAAGGTCGTGTTGAGTCGGCACGGGCTGAAGGTCGAGTCTAGTTGGTCCAGACAGAAGGTCGAGTCAAGTCGATCCGGGTCGAAGGTCAGCCGAATCAAGCTTGGACCAATGATAGAGCCAAGTTAGCATGGGCCGAATGTCGAGTCGAGTAGAATTGGCTTGGGGGAAGGTCGTGCCTAGCCAGTCCCAATCAAAGAGAGTCGAGCCAACCCAAGCTAAATATTGAGTCGAGTTGGCTTGGGATGAAGGTTGAGTCAAGTTGGTCCAAGCTGAATGTTGAATCGATCACCTGGGCTGAATATGAGTTGAGTTGGCCTAGGCCGAATATTGAGTTGAGTTGTATCAGGTTGAAGTCGAGACAAGTTGTCCCAGATCGAAAGTCGAGTTAACTCAATTCAGGCGCAAGGGTGAAGTTTGACTTAAAATAAAAATTAAATTGCTTTATTTAAATACGAAAATTGAAATCTAAAAAATTTTAATTACTCAAATCAAACAAATTATTTAAAAATTAAAAAGAATTAAAAGAATTAATATTTTTTATTTTTTATTTTTTTAAAATTGTTGAAATCCTTCGTTTAAACACAATTTAAAAATATTTCCAACAAATATAAATGAAAATAATTGAACAAATGTAAATTGTTGATTCCCGATACTTAAGAGTAACTTGCTTTGGAAGTATAATAATTTTAATATATCATTATTAAAGTAAAAATTAAATTGCTTTAGTAAAAAAATATTGAAATCTAAAATTTTTTAATTACTCCATAAAAATACTAAGAAATGAAAAGAATTAAATTACAAAAATTTAAAATTATGTCCAACAAATATGAATGAAAATAATTAAACAAATGTAAGTTGTTGGTTCCCATACTTAAAGTACAATAGTTTTAATATATAATTATTAAAAACTTCAACTTAGATCAAAATTTAGATCGATTTATTTTTAATTGTTTACTTAATAGTGAAATCTAATTGTGAAAATGACAAACGATAGGTTTCCAAGAGATAGCTTAAGATTTTAGAAAGATCAAACTTAAAAGAAATAAATAATAAATTGTTGTAAACCTATTTATAGAATTTTCTGAAAAATATTTTCATTTTTCATTATTTATAAATTCTATTCAACTACTTCTTCTAGAATTTACCTATTATTTCAGACAATAGATAATTTGAAAAGTATCGATAAAAAATATTATTATATGGTCCTATATTTTTTTATTTTGTATATTCATTATCAATGTCGGTCTCTTAAAAGTGTATCCCACTTCAATTTTTGTTTGAACTCATAAAATTTATGAATTTTTCTTTGCAATTGACGAAAACATGGTAATGTTGAGGGATTTAGATTATTCAAGCACATATATTAAATTATTTTTTTGACAAAAATATTAAAGAAACATTATAAAAATGTAACCTTTTACCCTTAATTTTTGTTGCTTGAATTGAAACCACAAACACAATAATAATAATAAGCATAGGAAATGGAGGAAGGTGGGGAGGGTCAAGAAAGTGATTGCAGCATTGATTTGAAAAAGGATATAATGGTCATTATTGGAAATGGGGGAGGGCGAGACAAGAAGTTAGGAGAATTATTAATAGTATGAGTTGGTTGGTAGCAAACTTAGGGCACCGACGAAATCCTGATTGGATGGGTGGCCTGCCTTATAAAACCCTCCCTTCGGATAATGTCCCGCCAACAACGTCAACCCTATGTTAAACAAACCTTAACCTTAATCTTTCAAATCAACCACCTTAACCTTCTTTTCTTTCAACAGTGCTTTTTTCTTTTTTATCTTTCATAAAATCGATTAATTAAAATAAGTATTGATGTATTTTATCTTTGATATAGTAAATATCAACACAAATATTTTATTTTAATTAATTTTATTTAAACTTTCTTAACATAAGAAGGTTTTATTTAATTTATATTGTCAAAAGAAGTTGAAGATATAAATAAACTAAATAATCATCTTCGTATAACAATTAAATCAGTTCAGTATATAACAGTATTATTACTAGTAGTGAAAAAGCATTGCACATGTTATTTTTTTACGATAATAAAAAATAAAAAAAAAATAATTATTAATATTTTTATTATTATAATTATAAAATTAAATAATTTTTATAATTTTATTGAAAATATTTTTTATTTATTATAGGTAGTTTTATAATTAAACATGATTAAATTTTGAAAAAAAATGAAATATTAAATTTAAAGAATAATTAGTTAAAAGATAAAATTGATAAAATATTTTTTTTAAATGATAAAATTGAAAAACGGACATCTAAGAAAAGAAGATCTCTTTATATAGATATTTCACTTTTAGTATAATAAGAAAAACATTTCAGTTTGAGTACAAAAGTTTTAATTCTGTTAATTTTATATTAATTTAGTTAATGTTTGAAATAATTGAATATATGTTTAACCTTTATAATTGTTCTATGTGTTTATTGGAGAAAAATAAAAAATAACATTAACATGCAATACAAAAAAAAAAAAAAGAATGATAAAAATCTCCAATTCATATTAAAAAATGTTAGTTTTTTCTTCTATAATCATGTGTAACCGTGACTAAACTTAAAACTATCTTCAATTGTCTTAAATAATAACAGAGTTTAAATGAACTTAATGAAATAAAAATTTATATTATTTTTTTTCTTATACTAAAAAGTAAAATATAGCAATAAATAATTATTGTATTGAGACAAATATTTAGTAAGAAAATAACCTAAAGTTACCCATGTCTTGAAAGTCTTTTAACACTATATTCCTATATTAAGAATATAAATTAAATTAACTTAAATGTTGATGATGTATATGAGAAATTAAAATCATATCACCATTAGAGGAATCAAGACCTTTGTGCTATTATTATAAGCATTTAGTCTCATTCAATTTATATCCTTTGTTCAAAATGCATGATCACATCAATATTGTATTTTACAAGTAGTAGTAGTTAAATAGCTACATGATTGGTTAAAGAAGAAAACAATACTATGATTGAAATTACAAATGCTGCTACTTGAAAGAATCAATTAATACCTCTCTCTTTCTCCAATTTGTTTTTAAAAAAGTTATTGACCAAATTAAGATAGTTGAATGTATCGATACAATATCCAACAGAAAGGTCTTTTTTTTTTATGTTGAATGGTTTTTGTTATGTTATATTATTTTTGAAATTATTTTCTAAAATTGTCTCTAATATAAAAATTTCTATTTTATGATCTCTGTGCTAATTGTAATTAATATAATTACCATGTAAGTTGAAAATTGTTTTTTTTTTCATTTTCAAAAGTTTTAAATTTAAGATTCTTTTCATAATATATATTAACATATTTCAATAGTGTTTTTTTTTTTTTTTTTTTTTGTATAAGATTCATATTTTAAATTTAAGACTTTTATCATGGTTATGTAGTTTAGATTTCTTTGTTAATATAATAAAGTGTTTGTTTCCCCATTAATGGTAAAATGTGCACGGTACTTTTTAATATTGAATACGGAATTAAGTGTGACCCACGTATCTAATGCTCTCTTTATTTATTTTTTCTAGCTTTTTATAACAATTTTTGAATTACATAGTTCATATTATGCTAATTCCTTTTCGTTAACATTTTACTTAATTTAGATAAAATAAACTAGTTGCATAAAAGGATGAAAATTAATTTTATGAAATT
>Ga0214545_1010750_pt1 | contig 13056 bp, 5 predicted proteins | sample CNSS4metaG_FD_160064 | JGI IMG/M metagenome (GOLD analysis project Ga0214545, IMG submission 160064) | Root nodule microbial communities from cowpea collected in UCLA plant growth center, Los Angeles, California, USA - CNSS4 | ecosystem: Host-associated > Plants > Roots > Nodule | place: USA... | reverse complement strand
AAAGTTTAGCGGGTACGGGTATCCACGGGTACGGATATTATGATACCCGTACCCGCCCCGTTAACATGCGGGTATCAAAAATACCCGTACCCGCGGGTAGCGGGTATCCATTTTTAATATCCATTTCCTACCCGTTGCGGGTTTTATCCGCAGATACTCGCGGGTACGGATTTTTTTGACATCCCTAATTAGAGCTGTCAGTTTAACAATTTCAAAAACAATAATTTTCTTTACAGAAATTGAATATAGTAGATGGCTTTTTACAGGTACATGGTAGATAGTTTTACAAATAAGTGTTTATGAATAAAATAAAAATGAAAAAACACTTTGGACGAACGTCGGTGTAATTGATCTTTTTAAATTAATTAATTTAACGGAGAAGATAGAAATAATTGTTTTAGTATGGATATGAATTTGACATACTAAAATTAATTTTAAAAACTATTCAAATAATTTTTATTATCAAAATCTGAGTATTAAAATAATTATATTTATACTCATTCATCCAAATTTAGGGAGATCTGTGCGACTGATACCTTAGGATGCTAATAAAGATGTGAGGTATAAATTATGCAACTTCCCAACTACAAGTCAATTTAAAATTGTAAACCACCGTAAATATTTGGGTTTTCAAGTTACTGGTCTGATCCTATATAAACTATAGAGTATTCGATTAACTAGCTGTATATTATTTTTTCTTTACCTAATTACATTCTACGATGATATTGATAGAATTTCTTTGTGTCACATACATAATTAATCTTATTAAAAATCTTACCTAAACTTAATCTTTTTAACATGGTTTAATTTATATTCAAAATAACATATCATAATTCAAACCGTTTCAAATTAAGTTTAAATCCATTTATATTAAAATATCACTAGATAATTATTAAGTATAACACGTGTAGTAACAATGTTAGCTTTATAGAAAAAAAAATATTATTCATCAAAACTTAATAAAAAATTATTTTTCTCTCAAATGTTTTGGACGAATAAGAATTGCATATAAATAATTTTTATATTAAAACATTACACAAAATTGGATAGATCAAAATCAAAATGCGTTATATATTGCTGACTGTTTTAGTTTAAGGACTCGTATAAGACGAAAATATTTTAAGACTAAATTAAATTGAAGTACGACATAAATTTTGATATATTTTATTAAGTTTATATTAAATATTTTAAGTGTATTGAATAGTAATTTTTTTTGTAATTTTTAGTTGATTTTATAAGTTTAATTTTTTTATGACATGGTTTTTATATAACTATGTATCTTGTTTAATTATACCTACATGTTATAATATAATTAATATAAAATAATATCACAGTTAATGTAAGACAACCAAAAGTTATTTTTATTACAAATATATTAAATAATGAAATTGATTTTATCGATCATGATGATATGTATAGTTATTGATTATTTCTGGTAATGACAAATGCCATCGACCTTACTATCCAGTAGAAATTTAATTAAAATAACAAAAGTTATCATAATATTATTTTTATATTAATTATAAAATCTTATATTTCTTAATACTAGAGTATGATTATGAACTAGGATAACATGCATGGAATAAATTCAATTAAAAAATTTGGGTACTTATAAACCACAATAATTTAATAAAAAATTAATTAAAAAATTATTTAATTTATGAAAAGTTTGAAATTAATTAAGTCTACATATTGCTAAATAAATAAACTTACTATATTTTGAAGTTTGTATATTTAATATGTTTTGGGGTACATTTAAAATGTTAAAATACACGGCATTGGAATATTCATTAGGTTGAAAATTAGACTATTGCTTCTTGCACCTATTAAATTTCTCTCTGCATTCCATCAAAGCTTTCCGACTTCCAAAAAAAAAACATATGGATTTGTTTTAATATGTTCTGGCAAATAAAATCTAAAATATGGGGGTGTTGAGGGAAATTTGATATGGTGCCGAAAGTAATACCCTGAATTTATTGATCAATCAATGCCCGAATGCGTTGTTTGTATAATAGAATTGAATGAGGCCCATTGTAAGAAAATGGGCCAGAAAAAGTATCTTATAGTACTGTAGCGGAATTAAGTATCATGCTTAAAAGAAAAGTTAAACATGTTTTTATTCGTATATAGCATGAATGAATTACGGTTTTTCTAATTTACTTTTTGTAATGAATTTTGAAGCTGACAACCATACTTTTATCTTTATAAACGTAATACAAAAATTAGTTTTTATCCAAAAACTGAACAAAAACATATAAAGAAAATAATTTCAAATAAAATGTCAAAGATTTATACTTCCATCAATAAAATAGATAAAAATAAAATGTCAAAGGCTATACTAGAACAGGAATGTGAATAAAATGCTATAAATTATAATCCAAAGAGATATACAACAACTAAACATTGCATGTCAATGGGTAAAGGAAGAACAATCGGTGAAACACTAGTGCCGTCACAGAAAAACGTTTAAAGCAAAACATGGGAGATTACATAGTATGGTTTGTCTTAGAGAATCTTATATTCATTCAATTTTTTTTTTATTATCTATACTATTATATAAAATATTTTCTTTTTGTTTGAATGTTTTATTTATAATTTTATCTTTAAGTATTTCTTTTAAATAAAAATAATCATTTTATCAATTTTACTTGTGACATTACAAAAAGTTTTTTGAACAATCATCAATTTAGTAACAAAAAATAATTAGTTACTATAATGACCAATTTAGATATCAATTTGTAAATTAAAAGTTATTGTTGGTAACTAAAATAATTTCAAATAATTATAATTGGTTTCTAAATTTATAACTTAAATATTTTTCATTATGAATTTATTTTTAAATTAGTCACTAACTCAGTTATCAAGATTTTGACTACCAAATAAATTTATCTTTAAATTAGTTTTAAATTAATAAATTGGTCTCTAAACATACTTTTTGTCATTAAAATTAATCATTGTTTAAAAGTTTTAATGTAGTGTGATTATTTTCTTAAAATTTAACCCTAAAATTTAACTATTTTTTAAACTAAAAAAATTATCATAATAAAAATTTTATCTTAAAATTAGAAACATTTTCTATAGTAAAATTTCAAAATTTATTTAAATTTTTATTTATAATCATTATAATAATTTTTTTATCATAAAAAGGTGAACTCAAACATAGCAAACATAGATATAATGTGTTTTCACTGGTTTTCTTTTGTATAGATTACTATTATGTATATTAATTGGATTATCTCAAATACTTTCTTTTTTATATATTCTTTTAGTAGATAAAAAATAAAATAAAATAAAAATGCTTTTTCTTTAATATTATTTAAACATTTAAATGATTTAATTTTTAAAAGACACACCTTTTGGTAAATTCAATCATTTAAAAGTGCTTTTTTACAAAATTTAGTTTATCTAAAAACAAATTTTCACATTACAATTTCTAAAATTTCTTCTCCTACCAACGCTTTTAATGAGTTTATTCAAACAGAGTTTATATACATACTTTTACTTCAAACGTTACTTTTATTTAACTTACTGGTCATTCACTTTTCATAAAAACTGTATTTCATTTAACCAACCATTTTCCAGGGATTACGTTTAAATTATTTGGTCGAGAGAAAAAAAAAAGACTCATGTTTACTATTTATTATATATTTCAGTTCATCTCTTATATTTATCATTGTTATTCATTTTAACGGAGAAGATGGAAATTGAAAAAGATGAATTGTTGAATGACTCTATTAATGGAAAATAAAGAAAGGAAGAGGTTAGAGGTGAGTTTTAAGCCTATTTAGTCGATGTGGGACTTCCAATAGAAAAGTGATTTTTAAATCTATACTATATTAGAAGTGAGTTTTAAGCCTAACTCAACCCCACAAAATCAGCTTGTAGGGTGAGGTTTGCACCTCACTTATATACTATGAAATTGCCTTATCTCTAGTTGATGTGAGACTTCCAACAGAAGAAGATGATCAAAGTGAAAGTGGGGGAGGTAAATGATGGATATGATGGAGAAAAAAAGGAATATGAAGATGAAGGTTAAGAAGGGAGAAGAAAATGACTAGAGAAGAGACAAAAGAAAAAAATGTAAAAGAAAAAAAGACTTAAATGTATAAAAAAAAATGTATAATTTTAAAAAAAATATATCAAAGAATAAATGGTTTACATAATATACTGCTTGCCATATTATAGAAATTGTTAATATCGTTTAATATTGAGGACCAAATCCATGTATGATAAGGACAACAAATTACTAAACTCAAACTTTAAAATAGGACTAAAACCAAAATCATATTATAGTTTAAAGATTAAAAATATAATTAACCTTTATTTTTCATCAAAATTACTTAATTTTTAAAACACTTTCTTTTCTACTTCTTTTATTGCACAAAATAAATAAACATCTATAATTATTTTTAATGTCGGTATAGGAGAAGAAGCTCATGCAAAAAAAAAAAATTCCTTTAAGAATCAGAGACGAGAGAAGTAAAAAAAAAAAAAAAAAAAAAGGAAAAGAAATTGTTGTATTTTTTAATTATATTTCACGTTAAAATAACGTCATAATTAACGGACTTTAAAAAAATTGTTCACATATTCTTGAAATAGTGAATAGTATAAATAATAAAAATCAAATAAAATATTATTATTTTAAAAAGAAATTCCTCATATACTTTTTTTTAACTAAACAACGTTTTTTTCTACTCTTCTCATATTTTTCTTTGTATTTGTTTGTTCTTTATCAAACGGAACATTAATTTAATTTTATGTAGTTTCACCATTTTTTTCTTTTCTCAAAAGAAATGTAAAAGACTTTACTGTGTAGTTGATTACATATGTTGCCTTGAACGTCCCTGCCAACTTTATTTGACTGAAAAGTTTGTTATCTCATATAATCATGTCACTGCATACGTCGGTATTATTAGCCGTTTCTGTTGTCATTTGAATTTGGAGCGTAGAGTTGTAGATTCTAGTGCCTCCAAAAGCGTGAATTTTTTTTTCTCTCTGATCTCGTAGAATCTGAGGCTAAAAGCTTACGCGCTTATTATTTGGTAGGGAAATGAATCAACTAATGTGGACTACAAATATCAGCCTCACCCACTTGAGACACATGCTAGGAAGAAGCCCTAGCAAAACGCCAGAAAGCTACCCCAAAGTGTGGGGTAGAGAGAGAACAGCACCTAAAGTATGGTTTGGTTTGGATAGAGTCATTATTGAATATATAGAAGAAACGAAAGAAGTACAGAAGGATATACCAAGCTGCAATGGAATGCTGCATCAAGTTACTCAAAATAGAGACGAACACATGACCCGAATTGGAAGTTCCTAGACACACTTTTTGACTTTTTAATCTGTTTCTTTTTGTGTAAGCATCCACACGTGTAGTAGTGGTAGTATTTTTCTGGTTGATGTATTATGATGTTACGGGGTGGTTGGAGGGTCAGATCCACATCCAAGTATGCATTTTGAACAGGCTATTAAATTATGTATAACTAGCATGCACATACTTAGAACCTGCTCCATAATCGACTCTCTCATCACATCCTCGTGCCAAAAATGCAACAAAAACTGTCCTCTCATCTGCCCAAATTCTATACTCAATTATTGCACTCACGGCTTATAGGCTGCGAAAATTATTGCAATTATAGGGATCCAGATTTATTTTAATGAAATGGCAGTGTCAAATCCACATTACATCACAAATGAGATTGTTGATTGTGTTGGGAGACATCGAAGGCCGTGTTTCATTTTCAAAACAAAAACCGTACGATTCCGTTAGTTGGGTTTTTTGACCTATTTCGCTGATAGAAAATATTGTGTTTTAGTGACAAGTTGAGATTGTGAATTCAGGCACGCTTCTGCCTTCGTATCATTATCATCAGTCATGTACATAAACTACTGCAGATGCTTTATATTATGTATATTTTATCTTACTGCAACATCGATCACTCGTTGCAGACATTTTCATCGCTTCAAAGTTTACGAAAGAGAACAACTTAACCTATATACAAAACCAGGATATCTCAATATACAAGCCAAGGATACACCCTAGTCTTGTGTAGGTTGATTAGCCCTTGTAAAAAAAACTTCCTGTGAGACTTTTCTTGTTCTCAACAGTATTATCCCAAGATCATCAAGAGCTGGATCCAGAAGACAAAACTAGTCTCCCAAAATATCTTAAATTAGGTTTCGAACTTCTGTTGAAAGAGATATATACCTACATTTCTAATAAATTTGTTTTTAAGAATGATATATTGGTTGTTGAGGGAAAAAAACAGTGCCTGAACTTAGACAAGAATATCCCGTAACACGTTTCTTGTTTTCTTAATATTGGCCAAGAATCTTATAGCGAAGAGTACATAAGTTAATAGTACTTTTAAGGTTGAATGTTAATGGACTTCATGGGGAGGGCTTTGGTGACTGATATAGATAGGTTATGCTATTGAAATGTCTTTAGGGCTAAAGGTTGATAATTAATTCGAAAGTAGTTTGGTTGATTTTCATCTGCGTGGCCATTCTTACTTACTCCATGCTGCTACCTACGATTCTAATTTAACGTTGGGGTGTTTCGTTGAAGAAGTTAGGTCTTTCTACAGAAAACATATCCAAAACTTCTACTGCAAAATAGTGCAGAAACACAACTTTATCATTCTCGTCAATGTTGATCATACTTATCTCCCAGTTCACTTCCTCTCCTTTATCAAAGCACTAGGGTATAATGGATTCTCCAGATATCATAAAATTCAGTGGCGCTAGTTTAATGCGGAGAGAAGAAACAAAGAAAAACTCATTGGTTGGATGAGATGTACTGTGGCAGAAGGATTCGGGTGGTGATGGTGGTACACAAACACCCCATTTTTTTCTCAATCTCCATATAACATAAAAAAAAAATAACACTTTTATATTAAAAAAATTAAAATCAAGATGAAACTCCTCAAAAGTACAAAAAGTTGTTTTTCTTTTTAAATTAATGTTGGATGGGTGTAAAAAAATTAAGAGTACTACATAATTTTTTTTTCCAAACAATTCAGGCGAAATTAAATACTATAGGGAAATGGAAATTGAAAAGGGCTAGAAACTCTGGAAGAGATGCAAGGATCAAAATCTAGAGGAGTGTGAGTGGTAAAGAAGATTTTTTTGAGGGAATTTACTTTTTTTTTGACAATCGATCTTTTACAAATGACAATATTATTATTTTATTTGTATAAAACATTATATTAAAGAAACACAGCAAGCATATTAATAAGAAAATATATTATTTAAAATTTAAATTAGTTGTATAGAATAAATTAGAATATCATACTCTTTTATTTTATTTTACTTTATTGGTGAACATAATAAGGATGTCTGTATATTTAAGAAGTAAACAAAAATGGTGGGTTAAGCAAGAGTAGTAAAAGAAACCCAAATCTCTTTTCGGGAGGAAGATGGGTAAATCTCTTTTTGCATGCATGAATTTGTCTTAAGTAGACTTGTTTATTTTCTATAGAGACGTTTGTATAGATAGACTTTTAAAGGAATTTTTGGCTTTTAAATATTGTTGTATTTCTTTTAACAACTTTTTCTTTTTTATATGTGTTGAAACATGTTAAAGTCTCATATATATATGTATATATATATATATATATATATATATATATATATATATATAGAAAACAGATATGGTTAATACTTTGAAGTTTAATTATTGGATTAAAAGGTACAAATCTTTAACATTTGTAATAATTCTATATAACAGATTTTCTAAATACATACTCCTTTTCTCTTTTATGCTTACAATAATTTGCTAACACTTTGTTACCTGATAGATGATATACCGATTGCTTAACTTTTTTTTTCTAAAAATTTAAACTTTTGTTAGATTTAATTATATTTTAATTTTTAGAAACATTAAATTATTAAAATGAAAGAGAAACGGTTAAAAAGAAATAGTATAACAATATTAAAATTATTTTAATATGTAATTATTTTTTAACTTTTTCTTTACGCATTAAATAAATTATCAATTGGTCTTTAAATTGTTACTAAAATAGTCACTACAAATATTGGTTACTAAAAGAGTCACCATTATGAATAAAAATTATAATTGATCTCTAAATTAGTTTTTAAACTTTAGCTACCAACGTTTTTAGCTACCAAAGGAGATTGATAACTAAACATTAGTGACTAAGGTTGTTGCTATCAAAGAAATTGGTTTCTAAATTAATCTCTAATTAACTAATGACAAATTTAGCGATCAATTATAATTTTTTATTTTGTAAATTAGTATATAAATTGGTCTTTATAGTGACTAACAACTTTTGAATACTAAAATTGATTATTAATGAGACATTTTCTCATAATAATTTAATGTCACAATTAACTATGAACTTGTATAAAATTGGATCTCTATTGATTATTCTTAACCAATATTCTAAGGAACCTTATTTTCTTTAAAAGGTAAAGATGTTTTCCATAGTTTATTTTAAACATTTTACATTAGTTTTCGAAAATAAGACGATATTTTTGCAAGTTCACCAAGATGGAAATGTAAAGGAAATAGAAAAGAAGGTTACATATCAGTCTTATATACTACAATTTTTTTCTTTATATACATTTTTTTTATTTTGTATGTGGATTAGAATATCTCAAATGTTCTCTTTATTTATTTATTTATTTATCATTATTGATAAAAGAAAAACAAAAACAAAATTTACATGTACTTTAAAATTGAAATATCAAAATAAGTAACTGAATAATAAAACTTTGGACTGCCACTAAGTAAACCAATATAATGTGTTTGCATGGTCCCAACACTTGTAGTGTCATTGGAAAAGGAAATAGGACATGTTTGATTGATTAAATGATATTTTGTATGAGTAATAGTAGAACGATTGATGTTATATATGTTAAATAATAGAAGTAAGTGAAAGATAAAGGTATATGTAAATATGACTAAGTAAACGGGAGGAACTTGGTAATAAATATAATTTTATTTGTATATTGGTTGGGATAATTCAATTATCTTTTAAATATACAAGTTTAAACACATGCGCTACCGCGTATGTGTGTATGCATTTTTTAAATGTGTGTGATATTATATTAGTAGTAATAATATTGTAATATTATTAAGTTAATATATAAAATAAAATTATATTTATTAAAAATAAAGTGAAATATATCATAAAAGATGAGAGAATAACTATTGATAAATAGAAAAAAAAAAGTAAAGATAGACAGTTTTATAAAAAATTTGTAAAAATAACGATCAATTTTTATAAATTTAATAAATAATTACATCTTAAAGAGTAAAATTGAAATTTTGAAAAGTGGACACAAAAGAGAAAATCTCTTTATATATTGTTATAAATTTATTTTTACTTATCTAAACAAAAATTACTTATGAAAAAAAAAAGTAGAAAGAGAGTAGAAATTTCACTTTTCATTCACAATTTTACATAGATTATTAGACAAAACTAGAAATATAAATATGTCAAACTATTTATGAATTATTGAGACATAACTGATTAATTATTCGTTTAAATCAAATGTTAAGTTGAATAATCAAGCACAAACTTTCTCTGTTTTTTAATAAGGTGATCGCACGTTATTTAAAAACTTGATTTTAATGGTTTATGAGTACGTTTTTCTATTTTGAAAGATCATGCAATATGTTTTATTTTTACACTTGTTCCAAAATTTATGTTGTATAACTTAATATTAAGATGCATTTTTGCAAAATACTAATTTAATTTTTAAGAAAAAAATTATTCATATCCTTTTATTGGTTAATTATTATTAAAATGACATTTAAATGCATTTTAATCAAATTAAAAATTAATTTAAGAAAAATAATATTATTGTAAGAAGTCAAAAGTTTGATTCCACTTTTATATATATTTTCTCTATTGTAGATGTTTCCTCTCATAAATAACAAAAATTCTCATACACCATGACAAACAATTCTAAATATAGATTTATATATACATGAAATCACTTCTAATATATCTAAGCCAATAAATACTAAAATTTAACAACACATTCTAACTTAAAAAAAATCCTAAACTCTGTGACATTCAAAATTGAATATTGAGGTTATGCAAAATGCTAAGTTATTTTTCTAAGAAAAAAAAACGTTTTTAACTGGTAGATTATTATTATTATTATATGATATTTAGATGCTACTTTAACCAAGTTGAAAATAACTTAAGAAAGTTTAATATTTTTTACCAAGTCTAGAGAGTCAAGCCTTTAGAAGGTTTAATTCAAGAATTAATTTTGATTTGCTGTAAATCCAATGCAGTTAGAGAAACACTTTATATTATTATATATATAGAATGTATCAGTTTTTGTGCATTATAGGTTTCGTTGTTGACCCTTTTATCTGCTCCTTTTTCCTTTAAGAAATGTTTGTTGTTGCTGGTTTTGTGTACAGCATTTTGTGTGGAATCTTTGCAGCAGTTGAGTCCAACACTTTATGTTGTTTTGCAGAAAATCACATAATAATAAATGATTTTGAAAGAAAGAGAGAAATACTGTGGTGGGTGAGACTTTTTAGAAGTATGGTAAGTGTGAAAGAGATGAGTGAGAGACACTGTGTTATGGAAGTGTTAGGAGCAATAAATTGGACAAGATCTTTGGTTGAAGAATTAGTAGGGAAAGTGTGGGTTTCTCCTTCGTGTGCTAACATTGGTTCGAAAGGAACAGTAATAATTGAAAAAAAAGTCTCCTCTTGATGAGCATTTGTATGACATTGAACGTAAGTAAGAATCTTTTGTGCACTGAGAAGATTAGGAATTGAGAGTGGTGGGATCATTGTCATAACTAGCTAGGATAATGTTTGAGCTTCTAGGGACATTGTTTGTCTATTACATTTCATACCTTTTCAACAAGTCATTTTCTCCTTTCATGCCCTTCCATTATTTCCTTACTTTTTCTTTCATTTCATCACAAGGTTGCATGTTTTCAGTTTCTATTTGCATTCCATTCTGCATTCTCATTAGCTACATCAAAACTTTTTTTTCAAATAACTATGGACCCGACAAGTTGATACTTAGGTTAATGTGAATGAACAAATAACTCTCCGGAGTCTTTTATTTAGGGTTAAATATATTTTTGTTCTTTTAATTTTTAGTGAAAATTGAAATTAGTCTTTATCGAAAACTTTAAACCAATTTAGTAAATACGTAAATTTAGTCTTTTAAACCAAATTTTATTAAGTTGATGTGACGTTCAAATACATTTCATAATAGTATTTTAGTTTGTTAAGACGGTTTGACACAAGTTCACTTCAATGTTAGATGAAAAATACGTTTAAAGCGTCAAATAAACTTTAAAAAATAGTTTAAAGACTAAATTTACGCATTTCTAAAAATGAAAGACTAAATTTGTTCAAAATTTTCAAAAAGAACTAATTCCAATTTTCACCAAAAAGTTGAAGAAAAAAAACATATTTAATCATATTTAACCATTTTTTTATAATGACATTAAATTCAAATAAATCCAAATATTCGGTTAGATTAACACATTAAATAATTTGTTTAATGCCGAGACAAACTAAATGACATGTATTCTGTTAATTGTGATTTATTAAGGACATCATCTAATCGAAGCTTCAAGATTTTCTTTAAGCAAATAATTAAGTGTTTTCTTCAAATGATATTGCAGAATTAATAATTTAGGTCTCAAGCGTTGTCAGTGCAATAAATGCATTTGAGACACTTGACATAGTTCCCTGAAAGTCCCTTTTATAGAACAAACAAAGCTTTTGTATTCTTCATGTTGTTGTTGTTTTTTAAAATGTATTTACAGTTATTATCAATTTTGCAGAAGCGAACCACAACGTGGTGGTTTTGAACTTTTAAACTAAAGTATATTATTATCATTTATGTTACTAATACTACTACCTTTTTAACAACAAATGAGCCTACTTAGTGTGACGTTTATTATTCTAAGAATTAAACTATGTATGTTGATGCTAGATGTAAAGTGTTGCACATAGAGACAAAATTGGTGGGATTGTTGTTTTTTTCAATATATATTTATTATGTTACATTTAATAAGTTTTACATCACTACATCACTTACGAATTGAGATTTAGGAGTTGAAGTCAAACGCAGTTTAAATATTTGTTTCTTCCTCCATTTTCTAACACGCTCTTGTTACTGACTTGGGTGGATCGACAACAATATTGTTGTTAAATTTTGTATTTTTTTAATTATCAAAAGCACATATATTAATAGGAGAAAATTGAGTTACATCTACATATATACAACAATAACCAAAAAAATAAAATAAAATACTACGATTTTCCTTTACCATTATTCACATAGAGCAGTATCTCACCACCCATATAAAAGCAAAGATATATACGTCCAAACAAAAAGCAAACCCTTCATGACTTTGATTTAAATACAAAACTTAAACATGCTATTAATCAATGATAAATTGATATTAATTTAAAAAAATTATATATAAATTGTTATATATTAACAATGATATATTGTTAAATTTACCTAACCAACCTTATTATTTTAAATTGTTAGTAGAGACCGAACATATGACATTTTCTTCTCTTCTTTTTCATTTAATAACTGAGTTACCTTATCACTCTCATACAATATTTATTAATGTATTATAGTTTTTATAGTATTTATTAATGATTTGTATTACTAACTAAGAGTAGTTATTTTAATGTATGTATTTCCGATGTAATACGTTTTTTCACTTTTCTCTGTTCATAATTAGACTTTTGAATCTCTCTCTTTTTCAGACACCAGTTCTATAAAAACTCATTACATATATAAAAAAAAAACCCTCAAATAACTACCCATTAGGCAATAATTGAGGATTACTCTTTTAATTTATCAAACTTTATTTTGTCTCTCTTTGTAATGTCTTCCAAATAGGTTGTCATAAGGAATACTTATTTCATGCACCGTATATTTATATATACTTTTATATTCTATTTAAAGCATTAATGTATATATATATATATATATATATATATATATATATATATATATATATATATATATATATATATATATGAAAAATATATAAAAAAAAAAAATATATGTATATATG
>Ga0214545_1010746_pt1 | contig 13059 bp, 11 predicted proteins | sample CNSS4metaG_FD_160064 | JGI IMG/M metagenome (GOLD analysis project Ga0214545, IMG submission 160064) | Root nodule microbial communities from cowpea collected in UCLA plant growth center, Los Angeles, California, USA - CNSS4 | ecosystem: Host-associated > Plants > Roots > Nodule | place: USA... | reverse complement strand
TATTTTATGTGTAAATATATTATTTATTTATATATATTTTTTAGATTATTTAATAAATTATAAATAGTTTAGTAATTTAAGCGGGGACGGGTATTTGGGCGGGTATATATATATCCTCATCCCCATCTTCATCCCTAGTTGAAAATTTCGGGTATTACCCATACCCATACCCATACCCAGTCAAAGCGGGGATTCCCCGTCAAAACGGGGACGGGTTCGGGTGATACCCACGGGCACGGGTTTATTTGCCATCTCTAGTTTCGATCCTTCTTCAAATAAAAGTAGTGATAGGTGATATCCATTAAATTAAAACCTTCTTCCAATTTCCGAATGGATTTAAAATTTTTTTCATGGTCAAGAAACCCAAACTTTTGCGCTTGTCTAATCACTTTCTTATTGGCTGATTAAATAACTAACTAAGGATAAATAACAATTTTTTAAAGGAATTTGAATTTTTGACTGAATTTTCTTTATAGAACATCATTTCTTTTCCAAAACCTTTTTAAAAGATTGTAAATTCATAATAAAAAAAATTGTATATTTCAAAAATAACATAATATTGTTAAAATTAATTGACAAATTAACTCTAATATGTGACTCATTTAAAATATTATAATGAATCCAAACATGATTTAATAAAATATAATTAACCATTGGTTATTATGGGAAGTTATAATAAAATAAAATAAAGATAAAATAAAGTATAGTCCAACTTGAAGGACGTTCGTTTATAAAGGAGGGTTAGGGATTTGTCTTTGTCATAAGATTATTTCATGGTAAGCCATCACCAAAGAGTGTGTGAGAGATTGAAGAACAGAGATGAAAGAACGCATTTTCATTGGATCTTCCATGGATCAAGGTTACTATCTTATTATAACTTACATGTGTTAATGTGTGAGAATCATGAATCTTAAAATCCTAAAATAATTTTCTGAATGATTTATGATAGTATGAAAATTATAAATTAATTTACAAATATTTAATAGTACTTGTCCATTAAATTTAGATTTTAACTTTAAAATGTATAATCAAAATAATTTCTTTTATTAAAATATTTCTTTTTAACATATTTTTATTAAATTCAGAATCTTACTTTAAATGGATTGAAATATTATTTCATGATAATTATTTACATTACTATACTTGCCTTTCACTTAATTATTTTTTATATCACATTTTTAAAGTAACTAAAAACATTAATATCTACAATTCGAGTTTGAAATAAATTTTGTAATGATCCAAATTAGCATATATTAGCTACCAATTTGTTCGTCGCATGATTAGTAACAATTATTAACATAATGGAATATGCATATACATAATATATTTATAGACCTCCAATAAACTATTTTTAAATGTTTTCAATAAAAATATAAATAATAGGAGGTAGTATCAAATATAATAATATATACATGTATAAATATTCTACTCTAACATTTTAGGAGCTTTGTAGCCTCACTTCTATTTCTTCTGCCATTTGCACAATATTGTGCTCACGTATACGATCATTGCACATAACACCATAAAACACATGGCAAGTTAGTGAAAACTAATAAATACTACGTTTGCCAATTGCATCATCAATTCAAAAGTCAATATTCTTCATCAAGCATACATAATCATTCTATAAACAAGTTATGTATCCCACCATTTATCACACTCTCCTCATTCCTATCATAAAATGGTTTAACAATCAAATTATGATCATAATTCATCATCAAATTTGAAATCAACAATTAATAGCAAGAATCAATTATCTATCATAATACAGCTCTAAGGCTTAATCATCACAACTCAACCCTCACAACTCAACTCACATGGCTAAAAAATAACCTACACATTTGACTCTACTTCATAAGACCAGTGTATTGAGCAAACTTTGAGACTTTGCACCTAACATAACTCACTCCTGCAAATTATCAAGGAAGTTGGAAGGTTGAATGAAAACGATGATCAAGGAAGGAAAAATAATATTTCCTTTAAATTCGGGGTTGTAAAAGCAAAAACCCCAAAGAAGATGATGACTTTGACGATGAGAATATGAGTCTCATGATAAAGAAGTTCACCAAGTTCATGAAGGCCAAAGTTAAAGGACAATTCAAGAGTAAAAAGGAGAATCAAGGATCCTCCTCTAAATTTAAGTGTTACAAGTGTAGAGAAATGGGACACATCAAAGTAGATTAACAAAATGCTAAAAAGAGTGAACAAAAGAAAGGAAGAAGATTTTTCAAGAAAAAGGCATATATTGTTTGGGAGAAAAATGATTCAAGCTCATCCAACTCAAATGACTCAGATGAAGAAGAAAATATTTGCTTAATGGCTAATAACGATTCTTCTAGAAGGAATGTAAGTGTTTGTAGTGATGATGAAAATTATGATGAACTGTATAATGCTTTTCAAGAATTATTTTATGAATTGGAAAGTATGTTTGTTGCATATAGTAAATTAAAATATGAATATAAAGCTTTGCAAAAGAATTTTGAAACATCTTTGGAAGAAGTAGAAACTTTAAATAGAAAATTTTCAATTTTAAAGGAAGTATAAATATATTTGATGTGTGATTTTTGCAAGGGACTTGAATTAAAATTTTGTAATCTTGAAATATCTCTTGTTGGTGACTCTAAATTTGAAAATGGTGGAAAAAAACTTTAAGAAAAAGGATTCTCATAAAAATAAACAAGCTTCAAAGAATAAGAATAAAAGACCACATATGGTATGGGTCGAAAAAGGTAATACTTATTTCATGAATGTTAATTGCATAACATGCTTCTATTGTATGCAAAAGGGTCACACATCTAATAAATGTAGAATAAAACACTGTGATGTTCCAAATGGAAAGTATGCATGGGTACCTATTGTTAAATGATTTTGTTTTGTCTCTAATCCCAAGGACCCAAACAAGTTGTTGGGGGACCTAAAAAGCTTGTTCTCTTTATTTTGCATAAATCTTCAAAATCTAGAAAGTTTATATGGTATCTTGACAGTGATTGTTCAAGACACATGAATAGAGATAAGAAGAAATTTGTAAATTTCAAGAGAAAGGAACTAGACTATATTACCTATGGGCACAACAAAAAAGGCAAGATCCTTGGAACTGGTGATATTGGTGGAATAGATACCTTGGAGATATTGTTGGAATAGATACCTTGAAGATCAAGGATGTGCTATTAGTTGAAGGATTGAAGCACAATCTACTAAGCATTAGTCAACTCTATGACAAAGGGCTCAAAGTGATCTTTGAAAGCGACTATTGCACCATTCATCACAAGGACTCAAAGGAAGTTACTCTAAAAGGTATAAGGCATAATAATATTTATTTAATTGGTCTTTGGCATGCATCATTAGCAATATAACATGTTTAGTTGTTAAAGAGGAAAATTCATGGTTATGACATAAAAGAGTTGCTCATATTCATATGCAACATTTGAATAACTTAATATCTAAGGACTTCATCATCTGTTTAAATATCAACATTCTTCATCAAGCATACATAATCGTTCTATAAACAATTTATGTTCCCACCATTTATCACACTCTCCTTATCCCTATTATAAATATGGTTAAATAATTAAATTACATCACATGTATAATTCATCATCAAATTTGAAACCAATAGTTAATAGTAAGAATCAATTATCTATTATCCATCATAATACAGCTCCAAGGCTCAATCATCATGACAGAACCCTCATTGCTCAACCCTCATAACTCAACCATCATGGTTCAAAAACAACATAAACATTTGACTATACTTTTGCAACACCAGTGTATTAAGCAAACTTCGAGACTTTGAACCTGTCATAACCCACTCATGCCTCTCAAAAGCTATATACTTACATAGGGACATTAATCCCTTTAGATTTTGACCAAGGTAAATTCTTTATATTTGTGAGGTCTAATCCTTTTCATATCGAAGATCTAGATTATAGGAACCTCTTTCAACTCTCATAACTAGATATCTTTCTCTACATGATTACGATACTAGCAAAGTTAGGATAGTCTCTAAAGAATCCCTCTCAATGCACCACATATCATCACATCACATCACACCATTACTCCCCCTCTAGGGATCATTGTATTCATCACATCCACATAATAATGCACAAATCACTTTCTCATATGAACTTAAATCATCACATTATGCCACATATATGTATCTTACCTTAATTTGAACTTATCATATATCATCAATCAAATGGTATTTATTTCAATGTAAATGTAAATAATTCATCGTTTATGTTCTATTGTATTAGCATAATCTGCAAATGCAATATTACCAATAACTGTATCAAAACGGCACCTTGGACCGCTTGACGATCCCATGGTATCGCCTGATGCCTTGGACCTCTAGAGCTCATTGATTTGAGTTCTCCCATTGGCGTCGAGCAGTACTATGGCTCTGTACATCCCTATAGTAGGTACATAAGAGTTTTAGTGTGTTTTAAACTAGCTCATTGAATATATGTAAGTTATTTTAAGGTTTTCTTATGCAATATAGGCTCATTCCTTTTCAAAAATGTATCAATACACGAATGCATCAACGTGAAATCAACACAAAGAATGAAATCAACATGTCATATCAATGGAATAAACAAGGAAGAAAATTTTCAAAATCGAACATACTCCATAACAGAGTTCAAAACCTCATCCAGTTATCATAGCATTATCATCAACACCATACACATGAAACAATAATATTTTTAACTTTTACTAGTTTCTCTTACCTTAGAATGACTTTTCTTTTATACTAAGCTCCCATAACTTAGAAACATTATTACTTAACTAGAAACCTAAAATAATGTTATCCAACTAAGACAAAATTTCAGAATATGGTACAATAAGCTTAACTAGAAACCTAAAATAATGTTATCCAACTAAGACAAAATTTCAGTATATGGTACAATAAGCTGAGATGATCATTTCTCTCAATTGTCCCCACTAAGACTAATGATTAAAACATCACGAAAGTAAGAGATAAATGATTTTATAGAGTAGATGAAAACTTACACTATTTTAAGATCTAGTCCGTTCCAAATGTACCTCAGCTTCCGAGTTTCAACATGGTATGATTAGATTTTGAAATAGATGAGAATTCAGGAAGAAATTGAGAGAAATAAAAAACGGGATAATGGCCTAGTATAAGAGAGATGAGAGTGCATGTTTATCCTATTTCTTCCTTTTATTCTCTCTTATTATCATCATTGTTATATTTATCTTTTATTTTTTTGAACATGTCACAAATTCTTTTATGTTATAGGTAACTACTACAACAACTTTTAAGAAGAAAAGTTTAAAACATTAAAAAATAAAATTATTTAGTGGTGGATCTTGACCAATATTTTTGGATTAGCTGAAATAATACTCTCAAAATTTATATATTAATTATTGTCACTAATACAATATAAAGGAATACATAATTTAGTATAATTATAACTATAAAACAAATCACAACTCTAAGGATTGTCTTTCTTCTTTCATATTCTTAAACTCATCAATACTTGAATTAGAATTAAAATTTTCAGCTATTTCTTTTCATGTAAATAACCATATTGTCGACAATAAATTCATCTTCCATTTCATTCTGCAATTTTGTTTTGATAATTTTTATTGCAGAACATGATTTTTATGTAGTAGCTATAAAAACAAGAAGAGTTAAAATAAGATGAATTAAAGGATCAATCAAGTAAAATGTTCTTGACATTCCTGTTTTTGCCAAAGATTGAATTTGTTTTGTTTTCGTCTTTATGGGTAGCTTTCCTTTTATAACTTTCAAATAATATATTTATTCTTTTATTCTTCATCGATATACCTATGTTTAAGAAAAAAATTAAGAATAAAGAATAATTTATCATAATTTAATAAAAAAATGAGATACGTAATTACTAAAAGAAAAGATAAAAAATAATGTTGACTATTAAACTAATATTTTACTATCAAATAAAAAGAATGAGTTGCCTTTTTTTTCTTCACAAAAGTAAGAGAATATGTGAAAGGAGAAGAAAAATAATAAATTGTATTTGACTTTCCTTCTTTTCTTTATAAACAAAAGAAAATAAGACATATAAGAGTAGAAGATAAATATAATATATATGTGAAAAACTCAAAAAGTAAAAATAAAATATATTTTAATACATTTTTTTACTGTATTTAAATTTATATTTTATTTATTAAAATTAAATATTATATTTTATAAAATAAATAAAAAACACATAATTTAATTTATTCTCATCTATTCACAGTATATACATGCTTATAATTTAAAAAAGTTCAAAAAAAAAAACAAATTTTTATATGCTATACATGATTTAAAAATTTTCAAACAATCAAATTTCCATGTTACATGTAATTTTAAAAATATGGGGACCATGGACCCGGTTCCTTCAATTACGGGTGGGCATGGATTGGATTTTTAATGATCCAATCCACGTCCATTTTATATCCAAATAATTGGATTAGATTTTTTATCCAAATCCATTTCTTTAGCAAAAGTAGTTTGGATTTTTTTAAAATCCAGATCCAAATATTTGGATAAAGATTTAAATCCAATCCAAATATTTAGATCAAGTTCAAAATCCAGAATTCATTTTTTATAAAATAAATTTAAATTGATTTTTTTTAAAACTTGTGTCATTAAGGCCCAGATGACCCGGATGAGACCGACGACCCAGACGAGCCCGACAACCCAGAGGGGCCCGACGACCAAAACGGGCTCGACGACCCGGACGGGCCGAACAACTCGGACGGGTCCGACAACACGAACAGGCTCGACGACGTGAACGAGTCGGACGACCCGAATGGGCCCGATGAATCGGACAAACCCGTCTAAACAGTCGGGCCTAATCGGGTAGTCAGACACGTTCGAGTCGTGGGGCTCGTCTGGGTCGTCGGGTACGTCAACGTCGTCAGACCCGTCCGAGTTGTCGGGCCCATCCAGGTCGTCGATCATGTCCAGGTCTTCAAGCCCGTTTGGGTCGTCGGGCCCGTCCGGGTCGTAGGGCTCGTCCAAGACGTCGAGTCAATCTGAGTCGTAGGGCACGTTCAGGTAGACGTGCCTATTCGTGTCGTCGTGCCATCTGGGTCGTAAGGCCCGTGTAGGTCGTGAGGCCCGTCTGGGTCGTCGGGCCCATCTGGGTTGTCTGAGTCGTCAGGTCCGTTCGGATCGTCCGACCCATGGATCGTTCGGCTCGTTCGTGTCGTCGTGCCCATTCGGGTCGTAAGGCCCATGTAGGTCGTTAGACTCGTCTGGCCCGTATGGGTCATCATGCCCGTCTAGGTCGCCAGGGCCCGTCCAGGTCGTCCACCCCATCTGTGTCTTCGGGCCCGTTCAGGTCGTTGAGCCCGTCCGGGTCATCAGGCCCGTCTGGGTCGTTCGGGTCTTCGGGCCTGCCTGACCCGTTCGGTTCTTCGAGCTCGCTTGAGTCATTTGGGTCATCGGGCCCGCTTGGCCCGTTCGGGTCTTCGAGCCCGCTTGGCCCGTTCGGAACTTCGGGCCCACCTGCCCCGTTCGGTTCATCGGGCTCACTCAAATTTTTCTGATCGTTGGGCCCGATCGACTCATTCGGTTTTTCGGGCTCGCCTAGTCCGTTCATATCTTTAGGCCCGCCCAACCTCTTATGGTCGTCGGGCCTGCTCAATCCGTATAGGTCGTCGAACAAGGCCCGTCCTAGTCTGAATTTAGCATAGTCCATCTCAACCTTTAGTCTAACCCAACTAAAAATTTAAATTGAAAATTTGGATTGGATTTTTTGGATTATCCATATTTAAAAATCTTGATTTATAAAATGGATATCCAATCCATAAAATATATTAAATGTAGATTAGATTGAAATTCAGATCCATTAAATGAATTTTAAATGAATTAGATTTTTAATAAAATGGATTATAAATGAATTAGATTGGAGTAAGAGTGGATTGGATAAAAAAATTAGATTTTTTGTCCACCCTACCTTCAATGATCTACCGCTGGTCACTATCCTCTGGTTTCTCTATGTATAAACATAAAGAATAGATATTTAAATACACGTGTACTACCATTATTATTTCAAATTTATGTAAAACAAAAGTAGAAAAGAAGTCATAACAATTTTTGGAAACTAATTGATCTGAAATTTAATATTTGTTCATGAGGAGTTTATACTTTTTATTAAGAAAATTATGAAGTAAAATTTTTAATATTTTAAAATAACCGTTTTAACCTAATATTTACTTTATAATTTTTATTTCATCTTTTCAGTAATTGATAAAACTATACTTTAATAATTTATATATAATTAAAGATTATATTCAGACAAAATACTGCATAACAGAACTAGAAAAATCCAGCTAATTTAATTTTTTTTGAAGTGGCATGCCTAATTAGTAGTTATTATAAATATACGACAAAAGATATTTTTAAAAATAAATTTAGTAAATACCATTTTAAATATTTATTGATTTAATGAATTTAAATCGTCTTAAATAATAAAATTAAAACTAATTTGATTGAAAAATTAAATTAATTCATACATAAAATATCACAATCATCGATAGTTCTTATGCGAAAAAAAATAATAAACATACAAACAACAGGTAATTCTTCTATTATATTATAATTACTTTTATATTTAATCGGATTCAAATTAAATAATCTGATGACGTAATAATTATCCAGGATTTTTTTTCAAACATGTATCATTATCATCTTTTAGTAATTAATAAAAAATTTTATATATATATATATATATATATATTATTGGATTATATCATGAAAATAAACTTGGCCCGTTCAAAACGCTCGAGCTTCTTTCTATGCAGACTAACTTTTCGCTAAGATCACTCACTCTTCTGAAGTTCTCTCTCTGGCTGGTTAGTCTCTCTGACCTCAGAATTTCTTCTTTACTCTAGGGTTTCTTGATTCATGTGTTTTCTTAATAATTTTGTTAACATAAATAATAATAATAATAATAATAATAATAGTAATAATAATAATAATAATAAATTTGCCTATTACCACAATGATTAGTATGTATGGAAGTCTGATTAGTTATACATTATTGTTGGTTAAAAGGAATTCAAATCCACAAGCTCAAAAGTTATTCTGAGATGGAATTAGGGATTAATGAGAGATCCAATTTGTTCTTTTTTGTTGTTTTCTTTGATTCCAATAAATTGGTAGAATTTTTGTTGTTTTCTGAGATGGGGCACCAATGACATGTTGGAACAGTAAATAGAGGTTCACCAAGAGGATTACCGCACAGGTATAAACTGCAAGAAATTTTTTTTGCAGTGCAGCTATTCAACTAGTCTCTAGGCAATAGAGTCTCCCTGAGGAGGGTTACTCTTACTCTCCAACTGGGAAAGTGGTGCGCCTAGGGTATTTGAACCCACCCATGGAGAAGGTGGGAGTTTGTTCTAGATCTTTAACCACTTATCCAATCTACTTTAAGACTTAGTTCATTTTATTGATAAGTATGTGAGAAAAAGGGTGTTTTAGATTTCCAATATCAGTTCACAAAAGCATTAAAAAACATAGCATTTTTTCTTGTTTTGTTCAATGTTTCAATGATTGCTTCTTTCAAGAAACCATCTAAATTTTAAATGATAATTTTGAACGTAACCTTGTGCTAAGAGACTAGATACAGAGTAGCATTATTTTCTCGTAAAGGCTCATGATAAGGAATGGACCTAAGTGCTCGAGTTCTAACTACCAAAGTTACTTGCGAATTTTGTGCATGTTGTTTTCTTTGAGTCAAGTTTTGTGGCTTCCCTTGTTTGAGGTCCAGAATAGCATTATGGAACTTAAAAAAATGTTTTGTTTTTTGTTTTGGTTCTTTTGTCGGTTTAAATAAATTGTAGTTTTGTTATTCCTATCTCAGTTTTTCCATTTTGTTCGATTTATGGATATACCATGTTCTGGGACTACTGCAATTGCGGCTGTTTTGTCTATATCACCTGCAATAAAGATCATGATGAAACTCGACCATAACATAAACATTGGTATATAATAAATAAAATTGAGCAGCCGGTGTGCTTCTAAAAGATTTCATCAGCATAGCCCATTGTTAAATTTTAGGATGTGTTAGCTGTTTACTTTTTGTTGTGAGTTTTATAACCCATTTATTAAACTTCATTGATGACTATTATTTTTGAAGTTTTATGTCTGGTGAAGAAACAAAGTGAACTTACTGTGTATCGTTTTGAATGAAGTTTCCAGTAGAAGAAAAGGATGTCAAGTGGAGCAACATACTGGTGTTACACATGCAGGCAGCCAATCAGGATTGCTGGGAGGGATGCCATTTGCCCTTACTGCAATGAAGACTTCTTGCAAGAACTTAATGACGTGCAAGGAGTAGTGGAGCAAAGAGGTTCTGAACCAAGAAATGGGTTCAGAGATGCTGTTGATAACTTCATGAGGCAGATAATGGGTGGAAGATACATAAACTTTGGTATTAGGATTGGGAGGTCTGGTTCTACCCAACTTCCTGAACGGACTTGGAGTGTGTTTATATTTCCTAGACAAGAGTCTAGTGCTGATCTGGAAGAATCCTCTTATCAACACGCTACAGATTACCAGTTTGGTGCGTCACAATCTTCAATTAATGCAGTGCCAACTATTAAGATCACGCGTGAACACCTCAACTTTGATTCACTGTGTCCAGTTTGTATAGAAAGATTTGAAGTGGGTTCTGAGGCCAGGAAGATGCCATGTGACCACATTTATCACTCAGGCTGTATTGTTCCATGGTTAGTTCGCCATAACTCTTGTCCTGTTTGCCGTAGAAAGCTGCCTCCTGAAAGACATTCTAGTTCTCGTGGTACTCAAATTTGGGGAAGAAATAATGCCAATGGTAATAGTGACAATGCTATCTCTAGGGGCTGGGAGAATAGACAACAGAACAATGGATGGAGAAATCTACTATCATTTTTTACTTTTTGTAGCCATTCTGTTCTTCTAATTCAGATACTCAATCGTTTATGCTGAGACTGGGGATACTACTCTTCTACAACTCTTTGACCGGAACACTGTCAGGAATTAACCGAGTTTCATTTTGTCCCCTGGACAAAGGTAATTGACTGTCAAATAATGCTTTTGTGATCTAAATGACATGAAGTTTGTGCAGGTTGTGCTTTGAACTTAATCCCACATAGATACTAGATCCTACAAGTATGTGAAAAATGTTTGTAAATACAATATTATTATTGGAAGCAATTTTTATTTTGCATTTTCCTTAGCTTAGAAGTAATCACCTTGGTACAACCATAATTTGCAAGGTTCTTTCAGGATGTATTTGGATATTCTTGTCCTGAATTATACCCTGCTTTGATATTCTTGTTTTTTCTTGACGATTAATATATATATATACATATATATATATATATATATATATATATACATATATATATATATATATATATATATATATATATATACACACGTGTGTGTGTCTCTTGACAAAATTGTACTTTCATGCAATGGTAACCAGAAAAATGTATGACTATAAGGATACACTGACCTTGAATTTACATAAAAATTTTCGTATATTTCTGCAATCATCAATATTTGCACAGATTCTCTAACGTTGATTAGGTAATTAAGGAGAAAGGGAAACTTTGATAAGAAATCAGAAGTCTCTCAAATCTCAAATACCATGCTTGTATTTCTCTCTTAGTTTGTGTTCGAGACTGAACTTAAAGACTATACTATTTTTTTTTATATTCATTATACAATTTAAACTATAAATTTGTATTCCAAAATATAATTTTTTATTTTAGATTGTATATTTTGGAACTCAAAGAAACTTATGTTTAACTAAATTGTGTAATGAGAGGTTTTCGAATTATATAATCCAAAACCAAAATTGAAAATCGCCATCAACCACCACTAAGCACCAAGAACACCACAACCTTTTACACTACAATACAAACATACCAACACTAACACACTCCTTGCCTGAATTTATTTTCGGAAGGATAAATTTGGAATTTTAAAAATTACAAGGGTGGATACAGAAATGACCAATAAGGTGGGATAGTAAATACTGACCTATATAGTTGTTTTAAGTTTCAATTTAATTCCAATTTTTAAAAAAGTAATGCAATTTAATTTTTTTGAAGTAAATCAATAATTTTTTTATATTAAAATTGGTATTATGATTATATTAATTACATTAATAAAACAAATCATCTTTATTAACAACTTCAATTTTAGTAGAAAATTTTTAATCTGTTTCAAAAAAATTTTAAATTTATCGAAAAAGACCAAATTGCATCAATTTTTTAAAAATCGGAATCAAATTCAAACTTAAAAATCAAGATAACTAAATTAACATTTTTGAAAAAAAAAACAGAAAATAAAAGAATAATTAAACCTGGATATTATGAAGTCTTACTAAGTGGTTAAAAGCGTGAAAAACATTACCATCAATAAATATAGAGTGGAATTAAATCTAATCCTTTTACGTAAAAGTTATGATTTGTAGTCTTAGTTTGAATCATATAAATAAAAGGAGAATATAATTAAAAAAAACTATTCTACTAAAGACAATAAGTCAACTTTTGTAGCGGAGGCTTAATCATTAATAAAATAGATAAACGTTATCTATTATCCAAAAAATAAACAAAACTTTTGTGCTGTTTCCAGTTTTTGACTCATTCTATAGTTTTAGTGGGGCACGATTTCATACTATCATTATTCCTTTCCCATAAATAAATAAATAAATAAATAAATAAATAAATGGAAGAGTGAAGAATATATATGAAACATCTAATAATTGTCTATCCATTATGGTATCCCAAACTCAGAAAAATAGCATTCTATATGAGCCTAATTCGTACATGTTACCATCTTTCTTGCACGGTGTACCGTATCTAGCCAAACTCAACCAAGTAAACAAGTGTATCTATCGAAACCGCCTAGTACCCAGACATCACCAACATAAGCCATCTAGGCAAGTAGCCGGTCGAGACCGACTACTCCAATGAACTTAAGCCAACGTCGATGCCCCCGCGAGCAATAGGTCTCAAGGGCCTGGTTTAGGGGCCAGGCCCATTTATGGCCCAAACTAGAGCCCTAGTCAAAAC
>Ga0214545_1010744_pt1 | contig 13061 bp, 6 predicted proteins | sample CNSS4metaG_FD_160064 | JGI IMG/M metagenome (GOLD analysis project Ga0214545, IMG submission 160064) | Root nodule microbial communities from cowpea collected in UCLA plant growth center, Los Angeles, California, USA - CNSS4 | ecosystem: Host-associated > Plants > Roots > Nodule | place: USA... | reverse complement strand
CTGGATAGTTTGTTGAATATGTGAGGAATCAATATTTAGGGAACTAATCTTATGAATTTTATACGCGAGGGATCGGTATAAATGATTTTTGAGTGTGCATCAATATTGGTATTTTCAGATGTTATATATTATATTCATCCAGATTACAGACAAGGGAGATAAATGAAATTCAATCCCAGTTTTTCTTACCGATCTTTTATCTAAATTTTCTGCTTTTACTGTATTTTGTTTATGCAATTTAGTTTAACTACCAATGATGTATCAAATTACATTTTCTGTATATATATGCTAATCGAGATAATTATTTATTTCAACTGAATCCGTTCCTCGTGGGTTCGACACTCCTACTTTAAATCATTATACTACAATTGACTTTTGATACGCTTGCCAAGAGACCAACACTCTTAAATAGTGGAAGAGTAATAATCAACATTTTTCATATTTGTAAGTCATGATTAGAGACTTGCTAAGTATCCCAATTATTATGGTTACATCTAAATCTGCTTTTAGCATTGGTTAAAGGATTTTGAATAAGTATAGAAATCGTCTATTACTAAAAAATGTTGAAGCAATAATTTGTGCTTCCAACTGTAAGCATGGGTGTCGTGGATATGATAACTTCTATAATTTTAATTTTATTAGTTTTTTATTTTATTTTATTTTAATAAATATTTTTTATATTCTAACTTCTTTTTTTCAATTCCATTCCATGTGATATTAAGATGATGATGTTGATGAAGATGGAGGACTGGAGGAGAGTTGAGAGAGTTGTTCTAAGGGTGCATCTAATAACTCTAAAAAGGAAAATGATGAAGATTGAATGAAGAAATGCTTTGTTATGTATTAATTTGAAGTTATTCCATTTACTTTGTTATTTATTAATTTGTACTTTGTCACTTTTATCTGATTGTCATTTTGTGACCATTGTCCATTGTGAATTTCTGATTTCTACTTACTTAGCTTAATTATGATTACTTTGACAATGTCCAACTAAGTTTTTTTTTTTTTTGAAAGTGCATTAGATGATGGTTGACATTGTCAAAACTCTTGTTATTAGATGGAATCAATTTTAAATCTACTACATGTAATGCGTTATGTTAAAACTCTTGCCACTAGATGATGATTGAAATAATTGTTTTTGGAATAGAATAATGTGTAAGAAGTGAAGGCAATGAGATGGTAGTATAGTGGTTAGTGGCTACACATGTTTCTGCAATGGCATTGTCATGTGAATTTGTTCTCTTCTTGTATTATGCTCCAAGTTCATCATGCAAATTCTCTGCTGATCAAATGGTTGACAAGTTAATTTTTGAATGATTAATGCATTAGATGATGGTTTACAACATAATATGTAGAATTTTTGTATGATATAGGTATTGCATTGCATATACAAGTACTGAAAATGGGCTTGCATATACACCAAAAAGGAAAAATTTAAAATTGGACCTCCACAAAAAAATTAAAACTAACGGGTCATGTTGTAAGTTTCAACTCATTTTTACTTTACGAACAGCTTAACCTGACCCATTTTTGGTAGGCCAAAATTGAATTGAGCTAAAACGAACTGAGTTATTCGGTTTTGCCACCCGTAAAGATAAGACATAAAAAATTACATAAATTTGTTTTTTGTATGATTTCATGTAGTTGGGTGATACTAAGGGACATTGAAGTCGCATGTTAAAAATATTTTCATTTTTCATTTAATTCCCGTTTACTTGATAAAAATTTCTTTTTGTTTTTTAAATTGGTTTGACTAATATATATATATATATATATATATATATATATATATATATATATATATAACTTCAAAAATAAAATTGAAACAATAATTTTGTAAGCATAAAAGTTGAAAAACTATATATTTTAAGTTGACACATTATGCAGTTATTTCATAAAAAAACAACATTTATTTGTTACATAATAACATTATGTTAAATTACTTAAGTATAAAGTTATATAATTTATTTAAGAAATTACTAAATGAATGGAGACCGATGAAATACTTAACGCATCTGACAAGGTATATTTTCGAAAATCTTTAGTAAATTTTATATGGTTTAAATTGCAACTTATTAGAGTCTCGTACTTTCAAGAAGAGTTTAGAAATATAAATAAATTTAAATAAGAAAACAAAGATTGTCAAGACAATTAAATAATTTATTAGTATAATTAAGGTAAATTATATTGCAATCAGGTTTACTGATATTGAGGAATTAAATATAAGAAAAAATTGGAACTCTAATGTATTGATAGAAAATATTTCATTACAGTTTCATTGTTCTCACTCGTACAAAGATTTAGAAGAAATAAATCATAATTATTATACATTTGATATAATCTATTCATACAGTAAATTCGGTTTAACTTTGCATTTTAATCTTTGAGAATTTAATGCATTGAAATGTGTATTTATGAAACTTTAAGAGTCATGTTATAATATAATATTAAGTGTTATATAATTACAATATAAAATAGTAAAGTGATTGAAAATTTATAAGGATCGTAAAAATATAAGAGATACAAGATATATACTAAATATAAAAGATATAGAATAAATTTGTTATTTTATTTTATTCATATATTTTCTTTCATATTATATATATATAAAATAAAATAAAATGTAATAGAATATAAACCCAAATAACTTTAGTGATTTTTTGCTAAAATAAAGTTACAGAATTATTGATCCAAAAACATTTTCTTCTCAAAAAAGAATTTATACATAATACAGACTTAAATAAATGCGGACTTAAATGTTAAAATAATAGTAAATTTTTAATATATTTTATTATATTATATTATAATAAAATGAGTATTTAAAGTTAAAATATTAAAATAATTAATAAAATTAAATAAACATTTTCTTGATATATATTTTATATTATAAAAAATAATGAAAAAACAATAAATAAAATGAAAGTAAATAATTTAAATTTTGATTATTTATTTTATTGTACTTTTAGTTTGAAACATAATTTTTTTTACTTTAAGTTAAAGAAAATTTAACTTTAATTTATATTTTCAAAGCATTATGTTTATACTAAATTATTTTCTAAATGTATAGAAATAAATTTATTGTATCATATCAATGCAATTTACTTTAAATTTGTGATCCAAATAACCTCAAATTATTATTATTACAAATTAAGTTAAAATTACTATTGTTTATTATTATTTTAATGTCAAAAAAAGTAATTAAAAACATATAAGTAAATGGTATTATTATTTTTATTATAAAATGATTAATGCAGTGATGTCTAGTTTAGTCATTGTAGAGGTTCCAGAATTTTCTAAACATGTATTCTGTTCGTGGCAGAGAATAGCTTCAGAGTTCCCAAATTGGAACCCTAGCCTCCGCCACTGCCATATTCTTTTCATCCTCTTCCCTACGCATTCTTTCTTGTAGCAGAAGATTAATCTTTGTTTCGTGTTTAAACCAAAAAATTAACTCAATTTTGGGACCCGCAAGCTTATATTTTCTGATCTACAAAGAAAAAAAATCCCCAGCTTGCTTATCAGAAGGGTTTCGTTTTGTTGATTCTCTAGCTATGGTACGTTCCTCTTTTTCTATTGTTTTCTCTATCAACTCTCTGTATTAAGCTGATTAGCTTCTGTGCATAAGGGAATCGAGAATCCAAGCTTGTGTATCAGAAGGGGTTTATTGTTTCTTCTATCGATTCCTCTTTGATTTTCTTTTTCTTTTTTTTCTTTTTCCCGTTGTCTCATTAGATTTAGAGGTAGAATTTTTAGATGGGTTTTATTTGCAGGTATGGCCGTATGATCAAATGGTGTTTTTAATTTTTATTTTTTGTTTTTGTAGCCAACCTTGATTGTTTTGTTTTCATTGATTGCTATGCATGTAACTGGGTTGTGATTTCTGTGTTGTTTGTGTAGTTTAGTTTGTTCGGGGTGTCGTAGTTTCAAGACATAGATTAGGGCTAACTCACGCCTTTTACCCGTGTATCATCAAAAGGGAACAAAAGTGAAAGAGAGAAATAACCTTTATCTTTGGATGATAATTTTAAGTACTGCTTTTATCTTTCAAAATTTTAATCGAGCTGTTTGTGCAGGCTGCTAAGATTCTTGCGAACTTGATTGTTGTGGGTGGAGGAATCTTGGCAAGAGCAGTTGTTCAGGCATATCGTCAAGCACTCAATAGTAAGCCTCTCAAATTTGTCCATTGATATGCGAATCGTGGGATGAGTATAATTGCATACTAATTTACTATGCAATGCTCTGATTTCTAGGTGTTTGGTGTATTTATTAGGGTTTATTTGTTTTTTTATATATACGTGCAGATGTTAACTTAGTTTCCAACACCGAAATGATTCATCACTTAGTGGATATTATATTTCTATGCTTAAGTATTTAGCAGCTAAGTTTGTTTTCTGAAGATTTGTAGGTGCTATTTTTTTGTTGTCTTTAGCATTTGCCCAAGGGTGGCTGGGTATTTAACGGGCTTCTTGGGGTAAGTTGACAGTTTGAATGATTTCAAAGGATCAGGATGGGATTTTGGTGGGCAATTAATTTACATACCTATGGTAAGCGATACCCTCTTGTTTAGTAGCATATTGTGACAAGAGCTGAGAGAGGTTTTATGAGAAGCACTTGGCAAACCCTCCCTCAAAAGCTAGTTATTCAGGGGAATACCAAATTCTTGAATACTCTACTGAGCATCTCAAACTACTTGATGTGAGACTTTGACATCCCGCAATTTCCAAGTAGTTATCATAACACTACCCATGAGAGCTGATGTTCTCGAGCCCTTTCACTCATCTACACTTTATGACGGTGCTATGATAGGAATTTGGATATTATGGGGTAGGCCTTGGTGTTTTACTGTCCAGGATTGACTACTTGATGAAGTTATTCCTACTACCCTTTTATATTTTTCCCACTTTAATAAAGCAAGAGTCCAGCAGAAAACTCACTCAGCATTTGCACATGTTTGAATAGAAGGGAACATTTAAGGACCACCAGCTTTTATAGTTTATGAAGTGTTGACATGAAGAGAAGACAACGATAAGTAGGTGACGGGTGTAGGTGGAGAAGAAAGATTCTGATTGAGTGCTTAGAAGTGAGGGAAAGGCACAATAATAAGTGGGCACGACTGGAGGGAAGTGAATGACCATTTTGCCTTTCTTCCCGCTAAGATTCGTGCAATAATTCAAAGCAGATTTAGGGCTTTTCAAATTTTGTTTTGACCCAACCCATTTTGGATTGATAGCCAAACACAATTTCATCCACGCTTCAGATCACAATTCAAAGAAGAATTGCGATTCAATCAATTTCAAAAGCAATTTGGCAGCAAAAATGAGTATTCCAGCGATTTTTATTGCATGATATTCATTTTGTATCTCCCTTGACCTATCTGTCAAGCTTGAACTTGACACTGTAGTTTATAATCTCATGTCACGTGTGCACCTGTGCGTATTGTTTTTTACATTAGTGAACCATCGTAAACATATATAACTTGCTGTATTGTGATCTCTGCCCCTGCTTATCCTTGCTGCCCATTAATGCTTCATTTCTGTGACTGTAAACTTTTGCACAATTTTGCATTAACCGCCCATCATTCTCCATACAACACTGCAGGTCTAATTAGAGTTTAGTAAATCATTCTCTTCAATTTCTTTTTGTTTAACACTCTACAGTTACAATATATTTCAGGCATCTCGTTCTAGTTGTATTTCAGTACAATATGTGACCTCAGAATTGACATTTTTCCTCTGAACGGGACTACTGGACTCCTTTTTGTCTCTAAAGCATTTCTTTGGTTGCCCCAAACCTATTCATCCAGGAAACTTCTTTGTTAGACCTCCACATCTGGGAAGGGTTTCCATTAACTTAAATATATCCTTGTTGATTGAATAGGTGCTACACTCATGTTGCAAGGTTTTGCAGTGGATATAATATGTTGGCCTTCATTATAGGCTTTCTTAAAATGTATAGATATTGTAAGATCTGACTTTCTACCATGGTATACTTTATAGAAATCCAGGCTGATGGATCAGCATAGTAGTGAATCATCAAGTATCAAAACTGAGTTTTGGTACGCTAGTTGTTTTGCTTAGCAGCTAATCTATCCCTTCTGTCGTGGTGCAACATACCAAGGTTCCTTTTTCAGTTAGCAAAAGTTTTGGCATTTGCCTTATCATGCATTATTTTGTTCTTTAGATTAATGAGGATAACAAGCTAGGCTATTTTCTCTCGTTAAAGTTTCAGATGATGTAACTCTGATACTTGATGGAAAAGTGTAACAAAATAATTCTTCCATTCTATCGTTAATTCTGTGGTCTTTGTCAAATACCTTTTGTTTTTACTCTGATACACTTGTTAGTTTCTTTATTCTTCTTTTCATAATGTCTTGGCCAAGTCTATCTCACGCTAAACACACATATACCATAATGCAGCAGCTCTGGATCTTCTTATTTTTCTTAACATTATGTTATGTAATTCCAGATGCCGCAAAAAATGGTGTTGCACAGGAGACAATACAAAATACTATTCGCAGAGCTAGCAAGGGAATGACAGAGCAAGAGGCTCGACAGATTCTTGGTGTCTCTGCGGAAACTCCCTGGGAGGAGGTTATCAAGGTTAGTATATCATTTATGTTGTGGGTATATTACTAATTTGTGTTCAAATTTATAACTTTCTAATGTGAGGAATGCATTTTGGAGGACAGCATATTGAGTAATAATAGGCTTCAGTTGGAATTCAATAACAAAAACTACCTTCGAACTCATACAAGTGAAAAACCTAGCTTCATTTAGAAAGGAATTACATTTGCCATGCTTCCCTTAATCATGTTTTTTGGAGATGGTGATCAGCTTTGAAAAGTGTAATGTTTAATAATGGCGTTAAATAGAGTTAACTTAGTTAGAATTTGCTTATATTCTTCAGTACACTAGACATGAACATTTTTTTTTTTTGTTTAAATTTTAGTCTCTAGGAAGCATGCCATATAATACAAGCTATATAATGTATTTTACTGATGTTTTTCATCTTTCAAAAATTGCCAGTTTTTTTCATTTTTGCTCAATGTAAACCCTCTACATTTTTGTCTTGTATAGTATACTACACATTTTTTACTAGGATGCTGGTTACAAAGATTACCAAGTAACTTGCACAGCAACTTAAGCAAGCTATGCAATGCAAGTTTAGATTTTTAGAAAACGCAATGACAAAAGGGGATTTAAAAGTGAGGCGAAAACCAGCACCTGGCAATTTACCAGAAGAAAAAAGTTCCATTAACCATATATATCGTGATTCTAAAATGCATTTGATTTTACGATTAATGTTCTTGATTTCCCAATTTTTTTTTTATGCTGAAGAATCCCTCATTTCAGAGGGCTAAACTGTTATTGTTTTAATCATTTATTGATTTGTTGCCATGCAGAGATACGATAGTTTGTTTGAGAGTAATGCCAAGAGTGGGAGTTTCTATCTCCAGTCCAAAGTACAACGTGCCAAGGAATGTCTAGAGGAAGTTCAACAAGGCAAGAGTCAGGATACCCCCAGTTGAGAACTTAGATTTTCGCCAAATTTCATATACCCCTTGTGTAATCATTTTGGCCTACGATTGTATACGATTTGCGTTATCAGAAAGCTTCTGAACTATAATTTTGATTACTACCAAAAATGTACATGATTAGTTTGGGATTGACTGCAAATAAAGGATACTACCTATAGAACTGAACTACCCTATTATCTTTAACCAAATCAAAATCAGAATGGTAGGCAATGATAGTAGTGTGATCCAAAACAGTTGCACCTTTCTTTATTTGATTGACATTAGAATTTTAGCATCCTTCACTTTCAGTTCACTGCTAATCTTCATACTCCAGAATCACCTTTGTCATCTATTGTAAATTCACTACGACTAATGTCACATGCATTTGTTGTTCTCATAATCTCCTGTCGTGTTTTGGTGATGAATGTCTTTGCTGTTAAGGTTGGTGATGCATAGAAATGCCTCTTTGATATGTCTGTTGGATTAGATGCTAAATAGCTAAAGAGAAATAAGAAGAGAGAAAACGTATATAGGAAGTGCTATATTTTCTTTTTGGCTCTTGTTTAACCGAATAAAGAATGGGAAAGGAAATGAGTTAATTGTCTGATTTTTTTATATTAATTAAAAAGGAAGAATTTACTCTTTTTCTTAACAACAAATTTGTAAAAATTATAAATTTGTGAAAAGAGGAGAAGAACAATTTTTTTTATTTATTTAATGTCAATTTTTCTCCAAATAAATTAAGAAAATTATAGTATTTAATAATTTGTCTAATCTATTTCTTTCATTTATAAAGTGAGCAGTCTTCCTGAACAATGGTCATATCAGTAGATATACGGTAAGTTAAACGGTGTTCCAAATCATTCAAAATTATACTTTAAAGATTGTTTGGAAGGAAAGTTTTCTAAGTATTTTTAGGAGAGAAAAATTAGAAAGAAGGCAATTTTGTCGTAGTTTAAAATTTATTTTATTGAAATAATTAAAGTAAATAGTTTTTACAATTTAGTTTACGTATAACTTAATTTTAATCCATAAAAAAATATTTAAATTTTTATTTTTCCCTTTTAAAAGTGCGGAGAAAGAAATTTTTCCAAATATACTAGTAAATGGTGATAACTAAATTTTATTTCAAATTAGTTTTATGATAATATGATTTTTTAAATCCTCATCGTGGATGTGATATAAAGAGATTGATTAACTTTTTGAAAATTTATTTCATTGATAATTATAAATTCATATTCCTTTTAAGAGTTATTTTCTGAAGATACAATTTTTAGTAGCAAAGGAACAAACATTTACAACACAATATTTCAAAGAAATTGGGTAAGTCATAATAAAAGAAACAATAACAATGGATATATCCTCACAAAACTTTCAGGTTTGTGAAAATTGATTGAACCCTACATTTTATATGCACAGGTGATATACATGATCCAAAAAATTACTATAGTCTGATAGAAACCATAAACCAAACAAATTCATATCATTTTCAAGTGAAAATACAATTGAACTCCACCACTAGAGAACCACAATATGCATGTTCATGCTTATCATTACACTGCTCTCTCTTTAATTTCTAACACTTTGTTTTATTTTCATTGGATCTAATTTTCAAAGAGTTATCAACACACAAAAAGTTTATGAATTTTGATGACCTCATCTTAGTATCACATTCAAGAATAAAGCAGAAAAGTTATGTGCCATAAAAATTTTTTGGGTCCAACTGCTTAAAATGGTAGGTAAGCTACCAATCACCCCTTGCAACCCTAATCTCCATCCCCTAAATGCAAACCAAGTAGATCTTCCACTTCATAACTGAAACTTTTCTCCCACATTTCTTATTGGAGATCTCACATGGGGAATAAAAGGTAAAATACATAAATTAAGAACAAAATTCATCTTAAGTGAGTTTATAAGATTTAACTAAACTTAATAATATATTATAAGATGGTGTTAAAACTTATGTTAGTGACTCATTTTAGACAATGAAAAAGTGTAGATGTACTAAAGTCTTCAGTTTTTGATTTACTTACTTTATTGTTACTTAATTTTGAAAAGGAAAATCCAAATGGATTACGGTTAACATGATGATCACTACTAAAAAAACTCGTATTTTCTGTCAATTTTGTTTTGAAAATTTTTTCGTAAAAAATACTTATAAATTTTGTTGTGAAAAAATTTTTTTGCAAGAAATTGCTACCATTTTTTTTGCAAAATATTTTGTATAAAACACTTCTCGCAACAAATTTTGTAGGAAATACTTGCAAAATTTATAATTTTATAGAAAATAATTACCCACGAAAGAATTACTTGCCAATTAAAATTCTTAGAAAAAATAGCAGAAAAAAATCTAAACAAAATAAAATGTTCTAAGAAAAATGGCATATTGTTTTTTTTTTTCAAAAAAAAATGCTATTTTTAGAAATTTCTCTTTCAAATTTTGGGGAAAACATTACTATAATTTTTTTAAAATTTATTTTTGAAAGAAAAACAATTATCTAATTCTTGTAAAATTTTAAAGCTCCTTTACTTTGAAACAATACACATGACAAGATATTTGAAAGCATCTTAACTTTATAGAAACAAACTTGTGTTATATTTGTTGCCATGTGATTCTATAGACTTTATCTTAAGTTTACCAAATTTAGTATTATGTGAATATATAAAATAAAATTATTTGCATGTAGAAGGGAAAGAGCTTTGAAATCTCCATAATCCTGTGATCAATTATAATATTTTAATTTTCGAATACTTTTGACATTTTGAATCAAAAGTTTTGTTGCTAAATGAATTTCAAATTGGTGTCATTCTCACTAGTGAGTCTTCTCTTGAATGGAGTGATCAAACATTCTATAACTAAAATATTTGAGTTGAATTTTTAACGTGGACTTTCATTTCTAGGTCTTCTAATTATAAAGATGTTAAAAACGGATTAATATTTTAACAAATAAGCTATCTTTTTAATGATTTTGTTAAAGTTCTTTTTTATTTATTTATTTCTATAGTCAAATGACCCATTCTATTCAATAGTCTTATTAAATACTTATATAAAGTTATATTGAACCATGATATTATTTTAAGATTTAATTTTTCTTTTTCTTCTTAAAGTTGTAAGAACATTTCCTTTTAGTCATTATAGTTAAAAATATCCCACTTAGTTCCTCTAGTTTAATTTTTAATCTTTCATCAAATATTGACTAGTGTTGTTCAAAATAATCAATAGACTAAGTTCATTCAAACGAGGGGAATATTAAAATGTTGTAAAACTATAACTAGAGACCAAAAGAAAATGTTTTAAATTGAAAACATTAACAAAGTTTCCCACAATTATAAAGATTAATTAATTTTTTACGTATATTATCTTTTCAACCAATCTCATTGAAAATACAACGTAATACTAAATATAAATACTTCTTATAAAAAAAAATTAAATCATGATCATTCATCATGTGTAAGTATAATTTCTTTCTTAATCTCAAAAAGAAAATATTCATTAGATTTAACTCCTTAAACATATTTCAAAAATGCCAGAAAACAAATTTATTTAAAGAATTAAAAAAATGTTTATTTCTACGAAAAATGTAAAAGTCACTAATATTTTAAATGTATTTTGAAAAGTGTGTTTGTCATGATAGTTAGAATAATTAAATTTAGTTATGAACTAATCTTGAATTAATGTCCTTTGGACATTTGTTAGTGAGAAGTGAATTTTATTGTTGGTAGGTGTTAGGTATAACACACATCGCACGTGTCAAAGTGATCTAAGCTGCACACGTGCCATGTCTTTGGGGCGAATCCCAATGTTGACGAACTCGTTGTCACGTTTTTTCTGTTTTTTATTATTTTCCCATTTAAATAAATAAATAGAGAATCTAATTAATTCAACTTTGTCCGTTACGTTTCTCTACGGGATTGCCAAGTTTAAGTGGGACCACGTTATCCATCACGCCACGTGTTTTGTACGTGTACATCAACTTCAAGGAATTAACTAAAGTATTTAGGCAAACGTTATCACAAATATCTTAAAAAATTAAATGACTTTTTATTTATTTATTAATATATATATATATATATATATGAAGATTTCTCGTATAGTGTGTATTATTATTTTAAAATTAACAATTATAGCTATTTCCTCCACAACATAACTTTCTAAAAAAACTTTGTTTAAATGTTATTTTAGTAATATTTAGATTTAATTTTTTTTTATCTTTTAAATTTAAGTTGATAATTAAGTTTTTTTCCCACACAATTTAATCTTGATTTTTAAAAAATTAATTTGATCTAACTTTTTTGTTAAATTTTTTAAAATAGAATGGTGATTTTTTATCAAAATTAAAACCGTTAATAGAATAATATATTTTGTTAATATAATTAATATAATTCTAATGTTAATTTTGATTAAATTTTTTGATTTGTTTCAAAAAGTTTAACAAAAAGAACTAAATTATATATTTTAAAAAAAATTAAGATTAAATTAAAACTAACAAAACTTGGAAGAACTTGACATTTTTTACCGAAAACAAAAATTAAAAGAGTAATTACACTTAATATTTATTAAAAAAAGAAAGAAAAAGAAAGATAGTTTAAAATATATATTAAAATTTTTTTTTTGTAATTTTATAATTATAATATTTAGTGGTAACTAAATTACTTTTAAATTTATTTTTTCCGAATACGAAGTCACGAATGAACACATTATTAAATGTAAGTTGCAATAAAATCAGCATTATAATTTTAATGAGCACATATTTAGCACATTGCATGATATTTTTATCCTAAACTAAAAGGGGCCATGAAGGAAAAGCATTAAAAGGAATCAATAAGACAAAAAGAAAAGAACAAGTTTTATTTAAATAGTTTTGTGATTTTCGGGGAAAGTGACGTTGGAAGTGAAAGAATTAGAATTAAAGAAAGTGATGTTTGGTAGATTTGGGCGAGTCGTGAACGTTAATAACACGTAATCTTTCTCTAATTACTGTCTTATGTTTCAATTCATAGTACATAAAATATGAAGAGAAGCAAAAACAAAAGTTTAATTTCACATTTAAAATTTCACTACAAGGGTTACTTTCTTCGTCTTTTTGTATAACATGCATTGGATTCTAGGAAGAAAATTTGTTTTTGTTGTCTCTTTTCGTGTTAAATCAATCAATTAATTTTGTACAAATAAAAAACTTTTAATTGTGATTTGCTTAAGAGAGTTGAGAAAATTGTAATAATTTGTGTTGGATAAGAACAATGTGTTGTAACACTATGATCTATCTCATTAGGTTTATTGTTTCTTGAATTGTATTTTTTGACATTGATGACTTTATTAGTAGTTAATAAAATTGATGACTTTATTAGTTGTTAATAAAATTGATGACACACTATTATATTTTTTTATATTCATAATGGTTATTTTGGAATTAAATTCCTAATGTTATTTTTTTTTTAATTATGGTTATCTTGTTTATGTTTATCTAGATTATGGGTAAGAATTTAATATATTTTTATACTTTAAAACTTTCATTAAGAGTTGAAACTAAATATTATATATATA
>Ga0214545_1010743_pt1 | contig 13061 bp, 11 predicted proteins | sample CNSS4metaG_FD_160064 | JGI IMG/M metagenome (GOLD analysis project Ga0214545, IMG submission 160064) | Root nodule microbial communities from cowpea collected in UCLA plant growth center, Los Angeles, California, USA - CNSS4 | ecosystem: Host-associated > Plants > Roots > Nodule | place: USA... | reverse complement strand
ATTAACCTACAAAGCAAATAAACATAAATTAGCATGTTGGCTTAAGTCAAGTCAACTATAGTCAACAAGTCAAACCTAGTCAAAGGTCAACAAGTCAACTAAAGTTGATTCAACTAAGTCAACTTAGTGAATCAAAAATAACAAACACAAATGAAAAGGATGAAGGATTAGTGAACTTCCTTTCTAAACATGCTTAGTCTTCTTAAGCATGTGCCTCCATCCTTGGTTGGGGTCAATCCTTCATCAAAGACCCTCTGCGAGACAATGGTCATTGATTTCTTATTACACATCGAGGCCCTCTGCGAGGCAATGGTAATTGATTTCTTTTTCACATCGAGGTCCTCTGCGAAGCAATGGTCATTGATCTATTTCCTTTTTATATAGACAATATCCTCGGGATTGGTCTAAACTATTTTTCAAAGAGTCAAAAAAGAAAATAATAAAACAAAGTGATTTGTCAGATCGTGACCCTCTACATGGTAATGGTCACTGAATCTTTAAATATAGACCCTCTCCTCAGGATTGGTCTAATCTTTTTTTCAAAAAGTAAAAATAAAAAAAGAATATGGTTTTTTGGATTGGGACCCTCTCAGTGGTAATGGTCGTTAAATCCTTTAGATATAGCCACTCTCCTTGGGATTGGTCTTTTTTTATTTCAAAAAGTAAAAAAAAATGTTGTGTCGAATTGGGACCCTCTACTTGGTAATCGTCTTCTAGTTCTTTTCTTTCAGATACATACCATCTCCTCTGGAATGGTCAAATCTATCTTCATATTTGTCTTCTTTTGAAACCCGAACGAAATTAGTGTCTTTATATTTACTTATCTTTTATTACGATAATACGAAAAAGTTAAATTTTCATATTATCTAGTAAAATCTAAGTAAAGAGGGGCAGTTGTCAACAACCAATTTCGTCCGGGTGAATAAATCTATTTTCAAAAAAAATAATAAGAAATAATAAAGTTTTTTAGTTAATGGAAAATAATAAAAAAATGTGAAACAAAATTTTCTTCAAAGATTTTCAAACTTTAATTTTAGAAGAAAAAAAAGAAAAAAAGAGAGATGAAAAAAAAAGAAAAAAAGGAAAAAAGAAGGAAGAGTCTAATTTGTTATCACACTCCTCTTCACGAGCCCAACAACTCACCATATCTTCTACCTTTGTTCTGATAGAGAAATTAGTGATATGATTCTAATAATTAAAAGCAATATCTCTTCATATAATTAGAATCAATATTACTAATTAGGATTGAATTTTGTGCTCTGATTGTTAATTGTTAGAATCAATATTACTGATCTTGATTGTGCTCTGATTGGATCTCCATAATGTGTTGCTATCATGACCAATTCCTTCCTTATATTGTTCATTACAATTAAGGTTGAGATTACATTGATATTGCAAGGTGTGAGTATAAATATGCACTTTGTCATCACCAAAGAAAGATATTCTCTACACTTCTCTAATTCTTTCCCATCACTACTCCCACACACACATTTTTATCTCTCTTCCAAAAAAATAATATTGAAGGAGGTAGAAAAAAAAGAGAAGAAAACATTCTCTACACTCTCTCTTTCTCTCTCATTACCACCCACACAGACCCATCTCATTTTTATCTCTCCTGAAAAATATACACAAAAATATTAAAAAAGGAGGGAAAGAATAAAAAAAGAGAAAAGGTGAGGAGATATTGAACATTTTTTAAGGTACATCACTGCCAGATGCTTTTTTTTTCTTTTGATTTATTTTTATCAATTTTTATTATTATTTTTAAATCATTAAAAAATATTTTTTTTCCAATTTCTTTGGTATCTATTCGACCGCTCGCGTCGCATGATTCCATTTTATTTGAATCTTTTTTTCTAAAAAATTATGAATCTTTTTTTTTCTTGTCAGGCCTAAAAAATAAAAAAAACATTTTTATTTCTTTTGTACATCTTTTATATTATTTTTTGGGAAAAGTAAATATTTTGAAAAACCACATAACTTTTGCACATTTAATTAAAGGTACCGTCTTAGGACGGGCGTTGTGGGGTGCTAATACCTTCCCCACCCTTAACCGACTTCCGGACCCAAAATATGGTTTTTTCGCAAACCTTGCTCTTTTTTTATGGTTTTCCATAATTTCCTATAATAACTATGGTGGCGACTCCAAAAACTCTGGTTTTGCAAATTTAATTTTTGATTCGTCGTTTCGTCGCGATTTCGGTTGCGACAGTATTTTAAATAATTTTGAAATTGTTTCTATTTATTATCCAAAATATATGATTTTATATATTAATGTAAGAATGTGTATACAAGCAAACTGACTAAGTTGTCCACTAACTAAGATGTCCTTAATCCTCATTCATTACCTATAAATGGGTAGGGTCATAAGCTACAAGTTGTCCTTAATCTTTATTTTCATTCATGGAACAACAAACCAAAAAATTGCACATGTATAAATGATAACACTGTTATTGACGTCATCAAATTAATACTACTAAACTATAATAACTTTGGTATTGGTAACATAGTAGTCAAGAAAATAGAAAAGGTAAAGTTAACCCTCATTCATCTCCCAACAAACACAAAATTAATTTCTAACAAATTAGCTCTTACAAAAACTATACAAAAGGGCTATCAAATAAAATAAGAAATAAAGAAATAAAGTTGAAAAAATATAAAAACAAATATAAAGAAAATAGATTGATTCCACTGCTTTTTCAAAATAGATTCATCATTGGTTATTTAAAGATTATTGCTCAATTAGTTATTGTTGTAGATTTGCAAATTAATTAAAGTAATCTCACTTTTAACCAAAGTACAGTCTCAATTAAAAGTGAGAACTTTAAAACTGTCCACAATAGATTCAACCAAAGTACAGTCTCAATCAAATTTTACTATGTCTAATCATGTCTATTATTTTCTCTCCTCACCAAATAAAAATCTTAATTAATCAAAGTAAAGTCTTGACTAATTTTAGTTAGAGTAAATACCTTTAACCAAATTAAAGACTCAATTATTGGTAAAAACTTATTTAATCACATGAAAGTTTCTAAATAAAATCAAAGTAAAGTCTCAATTAGATTTTAAAACCCTTCAACTCAAGTGATTAGCATGCATATAGATTTAAGCACTTCGCTAATTAGCTAGCATGTAAAAATCATTATTTTTTATGTAATTCAAAGACAAAAGACATACATGAATGAAAACCACAACAATAATAAAAAGAACAAACCAATTATTTCATTCTAGCCTCAGAATCCATGATGAAATTACAACGGAATCAACTTTGTAGTGCAAGGAATGATGCCACGCAGAATGTTTTAATTGGATAGATTTGAAAGTTGGGGATTGTCACATGGCATGATCTGGTTAAGCTGATTTAGTGAGTGGTAGGACGGGTGTAACTTAGTAGAAAATAGCTGTGCAGAATAGGTTTTTAGGTAGTCCACTTGAAAAAGAGTGTGTAAAATAGAAATTTGGGGTGTATTTAGCTCCTAAATTATTTCTTTCCAAAATTTACTAAATTTGGACTTAACTTGTAACTCATAACATTTTAATCTAACACTTTGAATTGCCCAAATTAAATTCCAATTGCATCAACAAACATTAGAATATCCAATAATATTTTATGCAACTAAAATCACTTTTTACGCTATTTTTATCTCATGAACTCAATAAGTCCAATAATCACAATTCCTGATTAAATCAATCCTTAAGCACGAAAATTCTATTAAATACCCAAAATTAAACATTAAATGAGGGAAAAAAATATTAACTCATCAATAATATAACAAGGAAACTACACAAGTTCACCAAAATATTATCAAATATTGAATATATCCACAAGTCAATAACGTTGGATACAAAACTAGACAGTTCAACAAGTTTGTTTACATTTTTAAAAATAGCAAATGAACCTAAAATATACAAATCATTCTTGTCCTCCAATGTCAATAATGTTAGACTCAACCTTGGATGAACCTTCATCTAACACATTTTAATAATTGATATCTTCTCCATCATCTGTATATATAAACAAAAAGAGGACTATGTAAGAATTTAAAATAAAATTGACAGAATAAAAAATAGGATCAAAGAAAGCAAGTTAATTATGCTCAACAACAAATTCATGCTTCCAACTTAAAGTACGTATAGTTGCTTCCACATTCTCAAACAAACGATGATTCCTATATTTGTTAAGGATCTAAGAACCAATACTAAATACATATTCAGATCCAGTTGTGGTTATTGGAATGCTTAATAGGTCTCTAGCCATTTAAGCAAGATAAAAAAAAATCTTTGACTATTATTCTTTTACAATTCCAACACATCCATGTGTTCCAAAAATTCAAAATCTAGAGTTTGTTCATCCAAATAAGTGTCAAGTTGTGTCCTTCTAGGTTTATTACTTAATTGAAGCTTGCACACTTTTAACTTCTATTATGATATAATAAGTTAGTAAAAAGCATAATGAACAAGGGCATGAAAAATGAATTCAAGTATATTAAAACTAAGCAACTTACATAAAATAAAGGCTTGGTTTGGAAGTGAATGAAGATGAAGATTGTTCATGCTTGCGCTTTCGAACATTTGATGATGCTGGCAAACCTTTACTAGTATATTCAGAAAAAAAAGCTTATATAATTTTCCTTGATTTTTCTAAATTTTAGTTCTCGAGTAAGTGGATAATTTTTTTCAAATAAAAAGGCCAATGTTTCTAACTTCATCCTTGGGTCTAAAGTTGCATCGAATGCAAGCACAACAATATATTCAACCCAATATTTCTCAAATTTGACAATCACTAATACAACGACATCCTTAATTGCTTCATCCCCATCTTTCACATTTTCCATAAACGAACATTGAATTTTCCAAACTTGTAAAACGTACAAATTGGAAGTAGGAATATCTTGTGAAAGAAATCAAGGTAATGATATCATAAAAAGGCAATAAGTGTTAGCACAAATGGATTTGAAGATCTAATCAATAGAGACTTGATGAAGGATTGAAAATTTGATCAAGCTTGAAGGATTAATTGAACTAGCTACATGAACATACATGGAGCTTCAAGATGTGCCTTAACTTGGAGACTTACTGACTTAGGAATGGAAATCTAATATGTGTTTGTAGTTATGCAATCTATTAAAATAGTTTTTAATAGGTCAAAGAACTTGAGATTATAATTTTACAAGTAACATATTTGATCGGTTGAAATATGAATCAATCAACTAATTTCACTTAAAGTAACTGAAATCAATCGATCGAGGAGAAATTTCAATTTGCTGAATATGCCAGCTAGCAAACTATATAGCTTGACTTTTTCAGTGAGAATTATAGTTTCACTTTTGCACGTCAAATCACTTTGGAAAATTAGGAATTCTCATTCTCTTTGAACAACTTAGTGTTGTTGTTGTTCAAGATCAACCTTGAAGTATTGGATTTATGGTTGCTCTTGGGGTGTGCATTGAGGAAGGTTATTGGTTGGCTAGGAGAGCCACCATTGAGGTTTAATCCTTCTTGTTCATTTGTTGTGTGTCTGGTGTGATTCTAGATCTGCAAGAAAGTTTCTTGTTGTATTATGTGGGCTTCTTGTGCGATTCAAGAGCCTTGGTGTGTTGAATCGTGTATTTCAAAAGTTGAATCTTGTAAGGATTGTGTAATCTTTTGAAATAGTGGAAAGTCAAACTAAGGTTGTCTTAACTAACTAGATATAGCTCTAGTAGAGTGAACCAGTATAAAAATTTTGTGTGAATTGGTTCACATTTTCTGGATTGTATTCTTCTAAATTTAAATTCATCAAGAAAAATCAACCTAAACAATCTTTTTTTTTAATTCGTATGTGTTTGCATAACCAATTGAGATAATGTTGCATTTTCTATTAATTGTAATTATTCTTGATTGATAAACTGTTCAAATTCGAAATTTGGTGTTCATTGATATTTTTGTACATTCACTACTAGTATTTTAATAAGTTGATCTTTTTTTTCAATAAGTTGAAATGTATTCTAAAGTGATAGCTTGTTGAAATATCTAGTCAATCAGATTTAAGTAAAGGGTTTTTATATGTTTAAACACTGAACATAATTTTTGAAAAGGCCAATTCAAACCCCCCTCCTGACTTAATACATCTTTTACTACATACAATAAAAACTTACAATTTTTTTCAACTCTCTCCCACTACTCATCTACAATGCAATATTTATAGGATTCATCAACCAATTGTAGCTCCCAACAAATGATGATATTTAAGAGCATTTTTCCAAACTTTTCAACATATGATAAAAGTTGAGAAGCTTGTTATTTAACTTCCAATTCAATTCAACAAAATGGCAGTCGAACATGTGAAACCCTTGATATTTTAGATGTCCATAAATATCCATGTCCTTAAGCATTATCTTTTCTTTCATATACATTCTCACAATATCAACCTTAATAGTTGTGAACACCTAGTTTTGCCAATTCATAACAATATATACATCACTTAATTTCTACAAAAAAAATCAAAGAATACTCCATTATAATATTATGGATTAGTAATTCTAAAAAATCAATACTACAATTAAATTACAAAAATATGATATCTAAAAATACACAAAATAGCATTTCCAAAGTAGTCCTTCAAGGAGTTGTCCAAAAAGCCACCATCAAATTTTACAGGCCATCATCAAAGTAGCCACCATGGCAGAAAGCTAAGGATACCAGCACAGGATAGAGTCACCAAAGTAGTCACAACTGTAAGACCTGCAAAATTTAATTAAATAAATAAATAATTACTTAATATACGGATAGTGAGAACCTTTATGACATTAAATGTTGACTAGTGTGATGTGGAATAGTACTAGTTTAAATGGTTGAGATTACTTGGTCAATTGAATAAGACTTGGGTTTGAGTCTTATGTATGCCAAATTGTGTGTTATTTTAATTGTGAATTATTTTAATAATATAATTGTAGGAATTATCACAAAACATGAATTGGTTGAATGGTTGTGCATTGATTTGGCATTGGCATGGTTATGGGTTCAAACCTTGGTAGAACCAAATTAAACTTTCTTTTTTTTGCCAAAATTCTTTTTTGGCATGGAAGGGAAAGGTCAGAAACCCTAGTCGATAGAGGGGGCAGCCAAGAGGGCTGGAAAATTCCCTAGTAATGGCTCTTGAATAGCCATTAATCCTTCCTTTAACTAATTTTCGTTTTACTAGGCCATTAATCTTAGTTAAGGTAATTAAAGGCATTGTGAGAGAGGAGAAAGGATTTTCTAAAGCTAGCAAAGGGTGAGTACTGTGGAGAGTGTGTTGAGTGCGTGCAAGGAGATAAAAGTGAGAGTTAAGAAGGAATCTTGAAGGAGGAATCATGACCCTCAGGCTAATTGAGATCAAGGACTCAAAGATTTGTGCACATTTGAGCAAGGAATTCAGGTTAGGGATGTTGAACCCATAATTCTGTTTGGATTGGTTAATTGTTTGTTGTATGAAATGAGTGTGCATTATTTCTTTTTGCTAAACATCACGAGTTTCTGAATTTCTGGAAAATTTCCAGAAATTGCCTAGCAGCTCATTCAAAGCCCCTAGGCGACATGAATGGTCTGCTAAGCGACACACCATGTTCAACCCAAATTTCTAGGTTTTTGGATGAATTGCTTGGCGGAGATGAACAACTTCCAGGCGACGTAGGCAGTTTTGGCTCGATTATTGGGTTTTCTGTGTTCTAGGTTGGTTCTGATTGGGAAAGCAGGACCTTTATGCTTTGGTTGATGATTAAATATCGTTAATTGTTGAAATACACTATGACAGAAGCTATTTGGAGGGGATTGGATGAAAAATGCTTTAGGGTTAGAAATTTGGGGGTTTGATGGTCTAAGATTAACTGTTGTTTAATTACACTGTAAAATGATATTGGATATAGTTTAAGTGAACCAATTGTACATTATGATCATAGGAGTTGCAGAATTGCTTAAATAGACCAAACAAAGAATTTGGGGAAAATGGGAGGGTCTTTAAAGGTGTTGGAAAATTCTAGGAATTTCCCAGAATGCTATGCACTGCCTAGCGGTACTAATTGAGTTGACAAGCGCCAGCGCAAGGATAGTGTTTTGCGTGGTTGTGGGGAGTGATGATGGGTTCAGGATTCTTGTGATTCAGGTTATTGCTAACTCTGGATTTGAGAGGATTAGTTGGACATAGGTCTATGTGGATGATATGTATAAATTAGTAGTATGAATTTTTGTGATGATTAATGGAAAAGGGAGTACCACGACAACATATTAGAGGTTACATTTTAAACAAGGAATAACTGGACTGGGCATAATACAATATAAGAATGGAAATTTTCTCCATAGAGTTGGCTAAGTGTATATGAGGTATAATTATAGCCTTGAGTGTGACGGACTTGTTACTAGAAATTGGTTGAAGAGTGAAGCAATATAGGGGAATATGTTGGAATGCAAGTAGTATGATTTGGTGATGGCACACTGTACATAAGAAAAGTTGAACTCATGCAAGTCTTGTTATTGATGCAATTGTATTAGTGAATCTAAAAAGAGTAATAGGAACATTGATGAGAAGCCAAATCTGTGAGAAATAGTGCAACTAACTTAGTAGATAATACTACAGGGTGGATGCCTTGATTGCTATGGGGTGAAATCTGCTTTGGGTGCTTAAAAACCAGTATTGCGCAAGTACTAGTGTAGCGCCTGGTGGTGGGGTACTGGAGCATGTGGCGCTTGGCGGTCAAGGTTGTCCCGCCAAGCAATACCTACAAAAACAGTGGCATCAGAGGCGCTTGGCGCCTGGTGGCATGTGTCCCCCGCCAAGCAGTCTGGAAGCGAGTTCGCCTGGCATCTCTAGAGCAACGCCAGGCAATAACGCAGAGGCAGGCGACTTGGTGTTTTTATGTGCATGGTCTACAAGGCTTTGGTGATACCTTAAAGGTCGGCTTGTTGGGTATTCCTTAAGTTGTGGCTCGAAACGTATCCTTTGAGTTGTGGCTCGAGATAGGGGTTAAACATGTGGCATTCCTTGAGTTGTGGCTCAGAATGCCATCTCTTGAGTTCTGGCTCGGAATGGCGGATGAACACGAGGAACTCTTGAGTTGTGGCTCGGGTTGGCGAGTGTTGTCGGTATGAGTGTGCGAGTTGTGGCTTGTACGGATGGGTCCAGATAGATTGCCCTCCTTAGTATTAGTTGACGAGTTTGGTAATCTTGGGACATTATGAATGTAACATCATGGTCGGATATTACTAATTTTAAATAATATAAAATAAAAGAAATAATAAAGTCACATTTATTTAAATGTCTTTCCCAAAATGCGGGAAATTTAAAACATTTATTAAACTTATCAAATTAAAACACGATGTTCCAATAATCCATGCTAGTTCATATTCTAGTAAAAATACGGTTTAAAAAAATCTGAAAATAAAATGATAGTAAACTTCCATAAAAAACTTCCATAAAATTTTTTTACACGATCATCGCCAAACACACACAAAAAGGGTGAGCTCACAAACAGTTAACATATAAGTTAATAAAATTAAGATACACCAAACTATTTTATTCTTGTTAATTCTTGGCCAATACCTTAATACCCCAAGGCTTTTCAACCTACAAGTCACACAAATAATTGACCATGGACTTAGGATATATGATGCTTCTACAAACATGTCCGCTCGTGGTCCTGCCTCTACGAACCTCCCCTCTCGTAGTCCAATTCTACAGACCTCTCCACCTGTAGTCCAACACACGTGATCCACCAGCTACAAACCTCCCCAATCACAGCATCTCTCAAGTGTGAGCACGGAACATACGAACCTAACCGCTTGTATCCCTACACGAGAGTTTCTAGATATGAACCTCCTCACTCATATCATCGTGTGTTCACCACCAACCATGAACCTACCTGCTCATGGTATAGCATCTCCTGATCCAATTCTCACATCACAACATCAAAACAAAATTAAGAAAAGTAGTCTACACTATACGAGGTACATACTTAAGTTGGTCTTAGGGATTCCAATGCTTCCACCAATTTGCCCGCTCATGGTCCTGCCTCTACGAACCTCCCCGCTCGTAGTCCAACTCCACGGACCTCCCCGCTCGTAATCAACACACGTGATCCACCAGCCATAAACCTCCTTGCTCACAACATCTCTCAAGTGTGAGCACGGAACATAGAAACCTACTCGCTCGTATCCCCACATGAGAGTATCAAGATATGAACCTCCTCGCTCATATCATCACGTATTCACCACCAGCCATGAACCTACCCGCTCATGACAATATCAAGCATATCCCAGACCAAGACAAACACAACAAGCAATGCAAAACGTATCACGAATACACCTTGCCACTGCACCACCACTTGGCACAGCCTAAGCGCCGCCAGGCGAAATGGCAGTGCAGACCGCCTAGTGGTTCCACATCACTATCGGGCGCCACAACACACAAGACTTCCCTATTTCCTACTATCGCCTAGCGGTCCACTCTGCACCGCCAGGCGCTACACCAGTAATGTGACAATACTAGTTTTAGGTACACTAATTCAGTTCCTAGCATTCAACCATTCAATTCTCAAACATGCAAAAATCAACATAATATTTATATACTCCAAATTACAACATCACAGCACATATGCATCTTTCAAGTATAAGCACATATTCCTCTCTTTTATAATTCATACATACTCACACCTTAAATCAATGCCAACATTCAATTTGAACCTAAGAGTAATGCTCATATCAAATATAAAGCAACAACCCTCTAACAACTTAAGCACATGATTCTATGCACCAATGCAAATTAATATAGTACTTCGCACCTCCTATGCAACAATTTAATTTATATTGATACACATGCATTCACCAATAAACCAATTCTCAACATGTGACTAACCCAAAGGAACATTCAAATTCATAGGGACTTACAACATAACCCAATCATGCTTCCAACTCATGCCACATTAGTAGTTACTTGAAATTATCAAGAGTTTATTCATGCATTTTAAAGACTTCAAAACTAGCAATCATGAGTAACATATATCTCTAGCTATTGACCTCCAAATCACATGTTATGAAAGTGAAGAACTACATGTTGAGACGACATGTTATGGACCACCTGTAAAAATTTCACCTAAATCGAACGGTTAGCGAACCGGGAAATGTAGTTTTACGAAAACTACGCAGACTAGAAAAATGGTGGCGCCTAGCGCCCAAAAGTCAGGAGCTTGGCGCCTAACGCCCAAAAGTCAGGAATTTGGCACCTGGCGGTACAAAACCAACGCCTGCTGATACCTACTCCGTGAAAACATGAAAAACAACGTTTTTCGTGAACAAAACACCACGCGCATTGCTTGGTGGCAGCTCTTCACTGCCAGGTGTCAACACCCAATTTCGCCCGGGTAAATAAATTTATTTTTAAAAAAAATGTGAAACATTATTTTCTTCAAAGATTTTCAAACTTTAATTTTAGAAAAAAAAAAGAAAAAAAGAGAGATGAAAAAAAAAGGAATAAAGAGGGAAGAGCCCAATTTGTTATTAATTATTGCACTTCTTCTCATGACACAATGACATCCACAACTACTTTTAAATAACTTTAAAAAAATATGAAAAATTATAAAAGATTAAAAAGATAAAAAAGATCAAAGATTAAAAAAAAGAATTTATTTCAAGTGTCTATCCGGCCGCTCGCCAATTTTAAAATAATACTAAAATTTAAATAAAAAGGTTTTCAAAATTCTAAAACAAATTAAATCATTTTTCAAATATTTTTCCAAATAGCTTTTTCAAAAAGAACTACGTAACCATGATTCTCCATTCACATGGAGATACGTAGGAGTGAGGATTAATCCTCGTCGGGCCCAAAAAATAAAAAAAATAGTTTTGTTTTTTGTACATTCTTTTATTACTAATTTTGGGAAAACTTAAATATTTTGAAAAACCACAAAACTTTTGCACATTTAATTAAAGGTACCATCTTAGGACGGGCGTTGTGGGGTGCTAATACCTTCCCCACGCGTAACCGACTCCCGGACCCAAATTCTGGTTTTTCGCAAACCTTGCTTTTTTTATGGTTTTCCATAGTTTCCTATAATAACTATGGTGGCGACTCGAAACTCTTTTTTTACAAATAATTATCTTGGTTCGTCGTCCCGTCGCGATTTCAGTTGCGACAGATGGCGACTCCACTGGGGACTCTAAAGAGTCAGACCATTTATTTGGATGTGCAAAATTGATGTGGTTTTTCTTCATATTTTTTCTTTCTCCTTTTTTTTGGGTATATGTTTTTTATTTTTTTTATTTAGAATAATTGTATATGTATATTCTTCTTTATTTTTGTATTTGGAATAATTGTCAGGTGTGAGTTTAGGTATACATTGTGTTCTCCCTTCACACACACACATTTTATTCATTACATGAGTGGAGCACTATACCTGGGTCTAAGTTGCTTAGAATTAGAGGGGATTATGTAGCAGTGTCACAGTGGATGTACTTCCCAAGTGGTCATTGTGAGAACCCCAGCTAGAGTTTATTTGCTTCATTGGTACTCCCACTTCTTGTTGTTTACCAACTGTCGTGGGAAATGCCATGAAGTGGGCCATAGCTCTAGTGACCTTGATATTTAGGTATTAGGGAACTATCCTTGTGAGCACATATACTTTCCTTAGAACTTTAAGCATCAAACCCATGTTAAATAAAGGCACTAAAGGGAGACTATTGACGTGCTTTACCCTCACCTTTCCTTGTATATAATAATAAATGCATCACAATAACACCATTATTAGCCATAAAAATACATTTCATTAACATATCATGTGAATAAGTGCCCCTGTGAGGCACAACAAACATGCATTGCATCCAATTTTGTGGTCATTCATGATATGTTATCCAAAGATTCAAACACATAGCATGCATCAACATAAATTTAAAAAAAAACAAAAAAAAATTTACACTACAATAAGTTCAAATTGTTTCCCACTTCTCTTATCACCAAATTCTTGGAATCTTTCTTGTGAAAAATGATGAAAAATAATAAAACATTCTTTGGTCAAATCAGTCTATTGAATAAAGAAATAAAATTTTGTTTGTTG
>Ga0214545_1010742_pt1 | contig 13061 bp, 10 predicted proteins | sample CNSS4metaG_FD_160064 | JGI IMG/M metagenome (GOLD analysis project Ga0214545, IMG submission 160064) | Root nodule microbial communities from cowpea collected in UCLA plant growth center, Los Angeles, California, USA - CNSS4 | ecosystem: Host-associated > Plants > Roots > Nodule | place: USA... | reverse complement strand
AATATTTTTATTTTTTGTTTATTTTCATCATGTAGAATACTATTTCGATAAATTTTATCTAATTATTTTTTATTTTCTAACTCATTACAATCATACTTTAAGTTTTTCACTATAATTGTATAAATAACTTTTATTTACTACAATATAAAAATTTACTGTAATTGTCATGAATATTTTTTATCACCATCCAACATATATTGGAGTTTAAAAGATACAAGATCTATGATAAAATTTTATTATGTTTATTATCTGTTCTTTGCGTCATTTTTTTATCAACCATCGAGTATATATGTTGATATTTGAAAAATTTTCTTAGATCTCTAAGATATTTTTCATCTTATCATACCCTTAATTATATATTTGTTCCCTTTTGTGTGATTCCTTCCAATAGTCTCCAAATTGTTTATAAGACACACATTTGATAATTTGATAATTTTTTAATATTTTTATTTTTTGTTTATTTTCATCATGTAGAATACTATTTTGATAAATTTGATCTAATTATTTTTTATTTTTTAACTCATTACAATATTACTTTAATTTTTTCACTATAATTGTATAAATAATTTTTATTTACTACAATATAAAAATTTAATGTAATTGCCATGAATATTTTTTTACCACCATTCAACATATATTGTTGTTCAAAAGATACAAGATCTATGTTAAAATTTTATTATTATGTTTATTATTTGTTCTTTGCGTCATTTTGAAGTGATGTATTATAACTTTTATTAATGTATAAAATATAGATTCATTATAATTTAAAAAATTGAAGTAAACAAACATTTAAAATATATTTTAATTTAAATATTTGTTTCCTTTTATATTTTTTTAAACATATTTTTTCCTTTTATAGTTTTTTAAAAAAATATTTTTAAAGTTTATCAACTAGGTTTCATTAATGTTTGCAAATTTAATAAATGTTTTGGTTCTCATTAAATTTTATTTGGTATTCTAATATAAAATATAAACAATTATAATTTATTTCAAAGTAGTTGATATCAAAGAAACAACCATACTCCTAATATTGAATAATTGATAATATTATGTTTCCTTTACCGTAATTTTTATTATTTTATAAAAATTAGTTAAAATTAATATTAAAGTAGTAAGAAAATGGGTACGGGTATGGGTACGCGATTATACCCGTTACCTGGTGGGGATGAGGATGAGACAAAAGTTTGATAGCCGTTGAATTTGAGTATGAGAATGGGGATGAATTTTATTTACGGGGATGAGAATGGATATAGGATAATGAAATCCGTCCCTCCCGTTGCCATCCCTAATTCAGCTTTTTACTTAAATAAATTGATGTCCAACGTGAGGGTTACTAAACTTGATCTAAACTTGATCTCTATTCATTGTCACGAGAAGAAAAATTATACTATAATAATTAAATCTTGACATCTTATAGGAATCATTATCCACCATGAGAAATACTAAAAGTAACATCAATCGATCATCGAGACGACTATGAAAACGACAACAAGTCAACAATACAACAAATTTTATAGATCATTTAGGAGTTGCGAGATGGAAGAATGAGAGGTGTGTCAATGATACAAGGCTCGTGCCAAGCCGAACATGAGCAATTTCGTAAAGAAGCACATGAGTTGCTGCAATGGATTCAAACCCCATGAACCTGCTCCTAAAGGCTTTCTTTTCTTCAAGTTTTGATTTAGAAAGATGATAGTTTAATAAAATTTTGTTCGATAAACTTTAACAAATAATTAATTTTGATAAAAATTCTAAAATTTTATTATTTTACTTTTTTGTAAGTTTCATAACAAAATAAAAAATTATTCTATTTAATAACTTTTTTATTAACAAAGTGCTTATAATACGACAAACGAGAACAAAAACTCCATAAATAAGAATATATAGACATTTACACTCGTCCCAACAGGATGAAACTTCTATATAGGCAAAGAATCCGAGATGCCAGACCCAATTACGATATCATATCATTAAGAAATCTAGATATTAATATATTTAATATAATTTTAATAAACTTAAACATTTTATAGTAATTTCCTAATTTAAATATTTTATAGTAATATCTATTTTAAACAACTTAAATATTTGATGGTAATATTCTATTTCAATTAACCTAAAAATTTTATAGTAATATTTTATTTTAACTAACTTTAATATTCGAGAGATATTTTATAAAAATTAGTTTTATTTTCTCTTTTATTTATTATAGTGTTTTATAAAATAAAAAATATTTTATTTTACCCAACTTAAATATTTTAAAATAATAATGTATTTTAACTAACTTAAATATTTTATAGTAATATTTCATTTTAACCAAATTAAATATTTATAGAAATATTATTTAACTAAATTAAATATTTTATAATAATATTTAATTTTAACTAACTTAAATATTTTATAACTATATTTTATTAGCAGATTAAGTATTCCAGTGATATTTTGTAAAAATTATTTTTTATTTACTTTTTTATTTGTTATGACTAACTTAAATATTTTATAACTATTTTATTTTAATCAGGTTAAATATTTTAGTGATATTTTATAAAACCTATTTTTATTTACTTTTTTATTCATTATGATTTTTTACATGAAAGTTTTCGTCAAATTAGGAAGACGAAGAATGGCCAGTGATGCTTGCAAGACTGAAGTGAGTTCACAGCGAATTGGGAAAACACTTTCACATAATGAAAGTAGTTGGTAAGGGGACATATCAGTTGAAACATTTATCTCGAACTAATATATCAGCCACTTGGAACGCATCTCACTTAAAATTTTATTACGGTTGATTATGTTATCTCATATGTACTTATAATGTACTATTTCCTACCTTGGTTTTTTTATTCCTAATGGGTAACGAAACTTCACCATTCGAGATAATCCCTCTCAATGCTTGATTTAATATTGGATAAGAAAGTTTCATCCATACCAAGATGATCCCTCCCAATAATTTAATTTAATGGGTAAGGAAGCTTCATCATCTGAGATGATCATTCCCAACACTTGATTTAATATTGGGTAAGGAAGTTTCTTCCATATCGAGATAATCCCTCCCAGCACTTTAATTTAATGGGTAAGGAAACTTCATTGTTTGATATTATCCCTCCCACTACTTTATAAGAAAGTGTCGTCCATGTTGAAATAACCCTAAGTCAGAATGATCCCTCCCAATACTTTAATCTAATAAGTAAGGAAGCTTCATTGTCCAAGATCATCCCTCCCCCTACTTGATTTAATTTATTCGGTGAAGAAGCTTCATCATATTTAGTTTCATCTAGTCAAGTACCTAGTGTTATAGTTTGAAGGAAGTTATTTATGAATGCCTTTGAAGATGAAAAAGACATTGTCTATCTAGCCGAGGTAAGAAAGATTCATCTAGTCAAGGTAATCGCGTTCAACAACAAAATAAAGGAAATTCATAACACCCAAAGTTTGTCCATATAGTTGATTCCACCAAAAAGACCATAAATATGGAGTATAAGTACTAATCCTATATCTATGAAGTTGTCAAAACAAAACACAACAAGAAAGAAACTCAATTACAAAGACTTCATTTTTACTCAGGCGATGGGATCTTTTTAGTACCCATCAGAGTATCTTTACCTTCATTAATGTCATTGATGGGTATTTAAACTCCATTATGCACATCCTTGTCAATATCAAATCTTCATTAGTTAGGGGGACATCAAAGAGATATGATTCTTGGCAAAGAACTTTGTGGAAGCCTTCTTCGTTTTACCTGCAAAACAACACAAAATGTATTAAATTTCACTTTCTATACTTTCTCATCTCCACATTCTGTAATTATGTAAAATAGGACAATTCTACTAATTTTTACATTGATTTAGTGTAAGTGTCTAAATGATATGCAATTTAACTAATAATAAACACTTATCAGATCTCCCTTTCTTCACCGAGTCAAACATACTCAAGGTATCTTTTTTCTCATTGTTGGCAATAGTTAAGGCTTTCTTTAAATCCTCATTTTTAGCAAATAATTTGCTTCTGTCTGGCATCTTACTAAGCTTGTTGTCCAACTATCAACCCATAACCATAATGCGAGGTTGGAATTCATGGAGTCTGTATAACAAGATTTTTGGATGAGCATGTGACACCATCTTGACTTCCTCTAGCGTCAAGTTCACTTCAATACCTTCATTTATCTTTAGCTTAGCATCAAAGAAATTTGTCAAGGTTTCATCTATGTTTTCACTCTTCTTGCATACTTGTTTAAGGTAAGGAGGACGAGGAATATTCGACCGAGAGGACTTTTCCTTTCGCTTCTTTTTGTTCACAGAGGAGGGGGTGGGTGGCTTAAAATCTCTTATCTATGTTGGCATATTCCCGACATGCAATGCCTCACTAGTACATTCACCAACAATAGTTGTTTTGACTGCTTTTAATTTTTCCTTTTTCTCTTCTCCCAACCTTTTTTTTCCTTAGTTGTTGGAAGACTTCCTTTTGTATCAATCTAGTAGCTGCTGTGATCTATACAAGGACACCACAACATTAACAAATGTCAAATACTTATTATACAAACACAATAAAAATATACATACCAAATAGATCATCACAAGGATGAGGAAAAATGAACACCCTAACAATTTGTTTGAAGGGTACCTTTTTTGGTAGCTGATCCAAGTATGAGAGTACATGAAGTTCTTCCAGAGTGAGGGATGATCGACCAGTCATGATACCAAACAGGATTTCAGGTCCAATAAAAGGGAAACTTAGGTATTTTGTTTCTAGAGTAAAAGAACTCTTCCTTAGCCAATTTCACGACTACTCGAAAAAAGTTGCCTTTAAACTTCTTAAAGGATAGGGTGTAAGTATTATATCCAGACATGACTCAAGCTCACCAGTGATAGCCAACTGATAAGGTTGCCAGGACAAGTACAATTATAATGGAAGAACACATGGGGTGTTGGTTTTAGATGTAGTATTCGACATATTAGCCTAAAGGCATGAAGAGAAACCCAACTATTATTAGGATGCAATTGTGTAGAGAAACATTTAACACCCCGAGAACGCCCATGGTAAATTTGTTGAAAGGAAAGAGTACGTGCAACTCCCTTATAAGTGTTGCATACACATAGAAGAAATCATGGGGATAGTTTTCCTTGCCATTGTGCTTGGTACTCACGTGCTCTATGCTTATAATATCCTTATTAACAAGATCTGCAACTATCTCAACACTCTCCTTAAAGGAATCCATAGTGGATGACCACCTAAATCTAGATAAGTAAATTATAACATAGGGATCTACCCACTCATACCCTGGACGACAAAAGGCCGATACCTCTTCACCACTACTAGTGTGAACACTATTAATACTAGTCGAGGATGATTCTGTCTCATGAATTTACTTGTCATCCTCAGAATTACAGCTTTATTTATATATTAAATGGCTTGGGCCATTAACGGTCATCTGGGATACTTCCGATCGTTAGATCACTTCCATCCAACAGTTGAAGTGACGTAACTCTTCACTTACCCAGTAACATCAAATGTCAAATCTCACAATAACCTGTCAAGTTTTGTGCCGTCAACATTTATGCCTATGAGAATATGGGCTATTGGAACCCTAAAATTTGACATAAGGTAGACGAAGCCATAATACTAGGGAGCAATTCATAGTCATTTTAGTCATTCTTGTTTCAGACTCTCATTGTCAACACCCAATTTTGTCCCGGTGACTAAATAATAAATAAAATAAAATAAAAATAATTTTTAATAATAATAATCTTACTTTTCTTATTTCTTAGACAACTAATTTAAATATGTAGTAAATAACCAAAAGTTTTAAAATAGAAAAATAAACTAAATAGAAAAATAAAAGAAAACTTTTATAATGAAAATAAGTTTTAAAAGATAAACACAAAAAAACATAAAAATAATGATTAAGAATAAGAATTAAAAAAAGAGTTTTATAATAAAAAATAATAATAAATTGAAAATAGAAAAATAGGTTTTAAATAATCAAAATAGTTTTATAAAATATATTTGAATTTATAAAAAAAATTAAAAAAAGATAACAGTAAAAAAAAACTATAAAAATATTGTTTAAAAAAGAATATATTAGGCTAATAAGTATATAAAACAAAGTAATAAAAAAAAAAATAATAATAAGATCTATATAATTTTTACTAAAGAAAGAAGTAAAATTAAAACTAGAAAAAATAAGGAAATTTCAAAATAAGAGGTTATATGTTATCGTTACTCAACTACATCCTACTGATACTCTCACAATCTAGATTATCTTCACATTTCTCTCAACCTCCACACATAGTTAATATCTTAGACAATGCTGAAAAAATGTCTTAGAATCTCATAGTCTTAGGCACGTTCCTCGAGTTCTTTTTTATTTCTCCGCTTCATTAAAGAGAAGGTTTTCACACAATACATAACTAGACATTTTCTCCTTTATCCACGGTCATCATCTTCCCAAGGTCAAAAATATCCTTTTTGGATCTCACTCTTATCACCCTTCGTTAACTATCATGCTAGAACAATATATTTGAATTTATCAAAAAAATTAAAAAAAGATAACAGTAAAAAAAACTATAAAAATATTGTTTTAAAAAAAAATTAGGTTAATAAGTATATAAAACAAAGTAATAAAAATAAAAAAAAATAAAAAAAAGATATATATATATATATATATATATAATTTTTACTACAGAAAGAAGTAAAATTAAAACTAGAAAAAGTAAGGAAATTTCAAAATAAGTGGTTATATGTTACCGTTACTCAACTAGATCCTACTGATATTCTCACAATCTAGATTATCTCCACGTTTCTCTCAACCTCCACACACAGTTAATATCTTAGACAATGCTAAAAAAAGTCTTAGAATCTCATAGTCTTAGGCACGTTCCTCGAGTTCTTTTTTATTTCTCCGCTTCATTAAAGAGAAGGTTTTCACATAATACGTAACTAGACATTTTCTCCTTTATCGATTGTCATCTTCTTCCCAAGGTCATCCTTTTTGGATTTCACTCTTATCACCCTCCGTTAACTATCATCCTAGAACAACTCACACTAAGGAATCATACAACACGATACCAAACACAAAAGGAGACCACCTGAAAAACTTTTTTTTTGGAGAGAACGAGTCCAGCATTTGCCGCGCTGCTGCTATATTTTGTACAATTGTATGTTTTATACTGTAATATGTTTCATCTGTTGACAGTTGTAAAAGTGTGGTTACAGAACCACTTACCTATAAATACTCTAAGTGTACATGATACAAGTTAGTTTTTCGTTCTCAATAAAGTCATTTTGTTCAGTTCTCTTCTTCACTCTTCTGTTCTGGTTATCTAAGATGGTATCCAGAGCTTTTTTGCGATGATCCAGTTTCTTCTTTGCCTTTTGCTTGGTTTGAAGTGTTCACGTCTCTCATTCTAAGCTTCCGCTAGTTCTGATTTGTTGATAGCGTCCCTCTCCTCCGATTTGATCATCGATTATTCGCATTTCTCGTTGTGATTTGGTCCAATCGGTGAATCATTCTCTCTCCTCTGATTTGGTTGTTGATTATTCATGTTTCGTGTTGCGATCTGATCCAATTGATGGATTGTTCTCTCGTTCATTGTTCATTGATCAGTGCTAGGTATTTGTCTCGTGCTCGTCTTCCTGCGCGGTTTCAATCGGTGGTTGACGATGTTTTGACTCTCTATTTTGCTTATATGTTCTCTTCTCATGGCTTCACCTTCGTTTCTGACGTCGATCGCGAAAAGACTTGATGATTCTAATTACTTACACTGGCATCAGTATGTTGAACCAGTCATAAAATCACACAAGTTATAGAGGTTTGTGGTTAATCATGTTGTTCCTACGCGTTTTCTTACAAAATCTGATCGTTTAGATGGCCTGGTTAATCCTGACTATAAAGCCTGGGAGGTTCAGGATCAAACTCTGTTAGACTGGTTGCAGTCTACTCTTTCTAAGTCTGTGTTGTCCCGCGTGCTTGGTTGCACTCACTCATATAAGTTTGGGCAAAGATTCATGAGTATTTCAACCTCCAAACCAAGTCTCGTGCCAGACAATTACGTACATCTATGAGAGCTGTTAAACTTGATTCTAAGTCTATGGATGAATACTTGTTGAAGATTAAAAACTACGTGGATGAGCTTGCTGGTGTAGGTGCTCTTGTTCTTCATGAAAAACATGTTGAGGCTATTCTGGAAGGTCTCCCTTCTGATTATGCACCAGTAGTTTCTGTCATTGAAAGCAAGAAACGTGTCCCTTCCATAGTAGAAATTGAAGCCTTGCTATGCGGTCATGAGACTCGGTTAAACAAATATGTTCAGGACAAACAATCCTTAGTCACTCCTTCTCTTCATTACACTCAAGGCTCCTACTCCCGTGGTACTCATCAACGCTACTACTACTTCATGGATCCCCGATTCTGGTGCCAATCTCCATGTTACTGGTGAATCTCTAAACATTAAACAAATGCAACATTTTGGTGGACCAGACCAGATTTTCATAGGCAATGGTGTAACATCCCTGGCTACCCCTCCTCGGGCCCCAGAGGCTGTCAGGTTACTACAGCCCAATGCACCCCAACCCCTCACCCTTCTCCGTCCATTCATACTGGGTGGGTTGTTGCCAGTGGGAATCGAACCCCCAACCTAACCTTTAACACCTCTGGCACACCAGCAGATGCTAACAGTTGTGCTGTAGCGCAACTGGTGACATCTTTGGTGTTACCAGGGTGTTAAAGGTCAGGTTTGGGGTTCGATCCCCACTGGCAATAACCCACCTGCGATGAGGGAATCCCGAGGTGAGGGGTTGGGGTGTATTGGGCTGCAGACCTGACATGCTGCTGGGCCGGGGGTGGCGCCAGGGATGTTATAAATGGTGCAGGTTTGAGTATTCTGGTGCTGGATCATCTATGTTTGAATCTCCTTTTGATTCTCGTGTTCTTTTTAAACTCAATCATTTGTTGCATGTTCCCTCTGTAACTAAAATTTTGTTTAGTGTTAGTCAATTTGCCAAAGATAACTTTGTTTTCTTTGAGTTCCATTCTGATAAATGTCTTGTAAAATCCCAAGGATCGAATAAGGTTCTTCTTCATGGAGGTGTTGGACCAGATGGACTTTACTCCTTCCATAATATCCATCTTTTCTCTCAATCAAACCATCGACAATCACCATATATGTTCTCTGTTGCGTCCCCTTCTTTTTCTGCTACTTTAAATCATGTAAATAAAGTTGTTTCTGATAATACTAGTGTTCATTTGTGGCACACAAGATTAGGTCATCCTAACAGCCATATTATGCATCTTGTATTCAAATATTGTAATCTTTCATTCCCTAATAAAGTTGATCATGTTTTTTGTCAATCTTGTTGTGCGGGTAAATCTCATAGGTTGCCTTCTCATGACTCTAAATTTGTCTATTCTCCTTTGGAATTAATTTTTACTGATTTATGCGGACCTGCTCACATTACATCTCATATTGGCTTTAAATATTATGTAACTTTTGTTGATGCTTTCTCTAGATATACTTGGATTTTTCCTATCAAGACTAAAAATGAAACTCTGTCAGTTTTCCAGACTTTTAAACAAGTAATTGAATTGCAACTCAATTGTAAAATTAAACAAGTTCAATCTGATTGGGGTGGTGAGTTTCGTCCTTTCACCAATTATTTAGCTCATCATGGTATTTTTCATAGACTCATATGTCCTCATGCTCATCATCAAAATGGTGTGATTGAACACAAACATAGACACATTATTGAATTAGGTCTTACTTTATTACATCAAGCATCTCTTCCTATGTATTTTTGGGATTATGCATTTACTAATGCAGTCTATCTTATCAATAGATTACGCATTGTATCTCTTCAGTTTGTTGTTTCTTTTTCTGTCTTGTTTCATAAATATCCAGATTATCATTTTCTTAAAACTTTTGGCTGCTCATGTTTTCCTTTGTTATGACCTTATAAAAGTCACAAACTTGACTTCAAAACTGAAGAGTGTCTGTTTCTTGGTTATTCACATCTTCACAAGGGATACAAGTGTCTGGCTTCTAGTGGGCACATCTTTATCTCTAAAGATGTTTTATTTGATGAACAGAGGTTTCCTTATTTTGAGTTGTTTCCTCAATCTCCTAATTCACTTAAAGATATGAATCAGTATTTTATACTACTACCTAACTTGTCACCACCCGAATCTTCTATTTCTCCTGTTATGGCTTCTCCGATTCAGGTTTCTATTGATAGAACCTCCCCATTCAGCTCAAGTATCTCTTTGGAGGTTGAATTTGTTTCTTCTCCTAAGACACATCCTGGTTCAGATTCTGCTCCTGCACTCTGTAAAAACATTCATCCTATGCAAACCCGATCTAAAACAACTGCCCATCAACATCAAATTCATCCTTCTCTATTGCTTTCTCATTCTAAGCCCAAGACAGTTAACCAAGCTCTTAGTGATGCTAATTGGACAACAACAATGCAGTGTAAGTATGAAGCTTTACTCAAACAGAAAACCTGGGATCTGGTTTCTCTTCCTCCTGGCAGAAAAATGATTAGTTGTAAATGGGTGTTTAGAGTAAAGGAAAATGCTAATGACTCCATCAATAAATATAAAGCATGTCTTATCGCTAAAGGGTTTCATCTAATTCATGGGTTTGATTTTCATGAAACTTTTTCTTCAGTCATTGAACTGGTTACTATACGTGTTATTCTCACAGTTGTTGTTTCTCATAGGTGGAAATTGTTCCATCTTGATGTTAATAATGCCTTTCTCAATAGGATCTTAGATGAAATAGTTTACATGCAACAACCACCAGGATTTGAGGCGTCTGATAAATCCTTGGTTTGCAAACTAAATAAGGCTTTTTATGGCCTAAAGCAAGCTCCAAGACAATGGTTTACACGACTGCAACATACTCTCTAGCAATTGGGTTTTGTCTCTAGCTCTTGTGACACATCTTTGTCCATTTATCAGCATAAATCTGATGTTATCTATCTTCTGGTGTATGTTGATGACATTCTTGTCACTGGCAACTCTCTAAGTCTGATTCAAACTATCACTGCTAAACTCCATGCAAACTTTTCTCTAAAACAGCTTGGTCAGTTGGACTACTTTCTTGGTCTCGAGGTCAAACATTTAATGGATGGCTCTATTCTCATGACTCAAACCAAATATATTCGTGATTTACTTCATAAAATAAACATGGCAGAAGCTTATCCCATCTCTTCTCCTATGGTATCCAATTGTAAATTGTTTAAACAAGGTGCAAATTTGTTCTCTGACCCAACCCTGTATAGGTCTTTTGTTGGAGCTCTCCAATATGCTACTCTCACTAGACCAGAAATTGCCTTTGTTGTCAATAAAGTGTGTCAATTCATGGCTAACCCTTTAGATTCTTATTGGGTTGTAGTAAAGCGTATCTTGGGGTATCTTAAAGGCACTATGTTTCATGGTCTTCATTTTCAACCTGTTGTGCTATCTCGTCCAGTTCCCTTAACAACATTTTGTGATGTTGATTAGGCATTTGATGTGGACGACAGAAGGTCTACATTTGGAACAACTATATTTTTTGGTCCAAATTTGATTTCATGGTGGTCTCGCAAGCAACAAGTTATTGCTCAATCCAGTACTGAAGCTGAGTTCAGAAGCTTGGCTCAAACATCTGCAGAACTCACATGGATAACTCGATTACTTACTAAACTACAAGTTTCTTATCAGACACCTCAACTATTATGTGACAATCAGAGTGCAGTGACTATAGCACACAATCCTGTTTTTCACAATCGTACTAAACATATGGAGATTGATATTTTCTTTGTCCGAGAGACGATTTTGGCTCAACAATTGACTGTTTCACATATTCCAGCTCTTGATCAATGGGTTGATCTGTTCACCAAGGTCCTATCTTCTACCCGTTTTGCGGTTCTTTGCATCAAACTTAATGTGAAGCATTTTTCTGCAGAAAAATCTTCACTTAAGTTTGAGGGGGCTATTAGAGTATTAGAATAAAATACTATATTTTGTACAGCTATATGTTTTATACCGTAATATGTTTACATCTGTTGAGAGTTGTAAAGGTATGGCTACAGAACCACTTACCCATAAATAATTTAAGTGTACATGATACAAGTTAATTTTTCGTTCTCAATAAATTCATTTTGTTAAGTTCTCTTCTTCTCTCTTTGTTCTGGTTATCTAAGACTCATTGGTGAGATTTCTACTCTAAGTAGCTGTGGCCATTTCTGGTGAATCTCCACCGTGCGTCAACCGCGTAAATACCCTATATCTCTCTCTTTGTCTACTGTGTTCTCTTGTTTTTGTTGTTGTTTGTTTTGATTCAATATTGTAATGATTAGGGTTTGAGTCTGATTGGGTATTATCTGTTAAAACCCGAGTGGGTATTGAGGTTATTGATTAACTTGTGGGTATTGATATTGGAAATTCTATGTTGAAGGATTGTGACGATTGGTGAGTTTTTGGTTTAATTTGTTCTTGATAGGGAGGGTTTGAATGCACTGATCAATGTGTTGGTGTTTCGATTGATGTTTGCGAGAGTCATGGATTGTTCTTGATATGTGAATTATTGGATTATAATTTATTTGGTTTGATATTCGGATTGATGATAAAAAATTGGTACTGCGTGTATGACCTTTGTGAGGAAAGGGTTCTGAAAGAAGCTTGGTGGATCACGATGGCATGAGTTTAATTTCATAATTGTTTGGACCTTGCGTTTCGTTAATTTGTAGTGCAGGAGATTAGTCTAGGCATTCACATTGCATTGTATGAATAAGACCATTCTTAAGGTTTCATGGGTTAACGTTTCTCTGGCATAAAGATTCAAGGAGGAAGGACTTCTAGCTTTCTTTTAACGTTATAGGTTAAAAAAATAATAATAAATAAAAATAATAAAAAGATGTAAAGTAAAATTGTTAGAATTAATTGACGAATTAGTGACTTATTTGAAATATTATGATGGGCCCAATTGTGATTTAATAAAATATAAAGACTTATTGGTTATTATTATGGGAAGTGATAATAAAATAAAATAAAGATAAAGATAAAATAAAACCAACTTGATGGACGT
>Ga0214545_1010741_pt1 | contig 13062 bp, 10 predicted proteins | sample CNSS4metaG_FD_160064 | JGI IMG/M metagenome (GOLD analysis project Ga0214545, IMG submission 160064) | Root nodule microbial communities from cowpea collected in UCLA plant growth center, Los Angeles, California, USA - CNSS4 | ecosystem: Host-associated > Plants > Roots > Nodule | place: USA... | reverse complement strand
TATATATATATAATAAATAAAAAAAAAAAAAAAAAAAAATATATATATATATATATATATATATATATATATATATATATATATATATATATATATATATATATATTAAATGTACAAATAATAATATATTTAACCTATATTTATAGTTATTTTCTTTAAACTCGTTTAGTGAATTGTTTAAGCTAATTAGGAGTTTAATCGGTTCTTATAATGTCACCGATCGGTACTCACCGTCTGATGAAACTGGTTGGTTGTCTCCCATCCAGCGATCGAGTTGTAAGGGGATCTATAAATTCAATTTCACTATTCGAATTAATTTTACAAAAAGACATTGAAGAGAGAAAAAATAGATGCAGAAGTGCATCAATCTCTTTTCATGGCTTCTCATTTTTGTCTTTTCTTTCTTTCGCTTTGATGAAAAATTATCACAAAAGTAAAAATTAGCTAACATAAATTTAAAGTTTTAAAAAGATTTTTTCACTTTGTTCATGAACATTCATTCTTTTACGTAGTGCTTTATATATGGATACTGTTTAGACAAAAAAGAAAAACTATTATACTTTATGACAACTTTAATAGCTCTTTAACTGAACTTTTTAAGAAAAATTTATATTTATTTTTTTCTAAAGACACTGGTTGGTAAAACTATTTTCATCTATCCACTTAGAAACACAGCAGACAAAATTAAAACAAAAATGTAAAAGATATCTCTGTTTATAATACTAACATAGTTTGACCAGTTAAAGAGCCTATATTATTCAGAAGAGTTCAGCTCCAAATTCACTGAGGAAGAAGGGTTATAAAGTATGAAAGAGATCTTATACCTTAAATTCACTTTTAATGTATATATTCAGCTTGAAAATTTTGCAACCATAACTAAACTTTAAGCATTAATTGAATGATCACTGCATAAATTAAGAACATATATACCAGATGTCAAAGTTGGATACTCGATTCGTCAATCAATATTGCACCACAATAAAGGCCATTGAAACTTGGGTGTCAAATTATTTATAAAGTTTGAAAATTAAAAAGAATAAAAGAAATTGGTGAGAGGGATTATAGCTTTGTTGAAAAGGGAAAAAAAGTGAGAGAGATTAAGGGAAAAGTGATGAATGAGAGCAACCCATGTGCATTCTCAGAGAAAACAGAGAAGATAGGTTTGTGCCACCTGTTGAATCCTTCTTCATCTCATGCACTGTTCTTTTATAAGGGTCAGTGTGTCCACAACATGGAATTGGATAAAATGCACAATTGCAAGATGGGGGTGTTGACTTCAATCAACATATATATATATATATATATATATATATATATATATATATATATCCAACTTCACTTTTTTGGTTACCACATTAGTTAAATCTGAAGCAACCCTCTTACTTTAGTGGATAATTAGTATACTTTGGTGGCGATTTTATTGTTTTTAAATTCTCTTTGCAAAATATTTTTATGGACTTGAAAGAAAATCATGCTTTCAAAGTATAGTTATTATTATAACTAGAAGGCACTTACTATGAGATTGTGTGAGTAGAATCTAACTCACTTCAACATACACATAGTAAAGTGTTTTCTGTCCTTATATTATTATAACCTAAGATTTCACAATTAAAATTTTATGCACAAGAATTATATAATTTGTGTTAGTAAAAATCATGATTCTCTTAATACCACTCGCCAATGCAAACCAAGCTTAAGTAACTAGCAAAAATACTATTAAGTGTTAGTGTTTGTTCTCTTTTTCAATCACTACCACTTCTGATTTAAATTTAGAGTTGAAATATAGACTATTTTTTATTTATGTATTTTTCAGATTTATTAATCCATGTGAAAACCTGCCATCAACAACCCCAATTAAAAATAGATCAAGAAAAGAAAAAAATAGATTCTATTATACATTTTCAACAGAAAGAAATGATTAAATAAATTGAGGTATTGTGGTATATAGATAAGCAAAAAAAGAAAACTAAAAAGAAATGGATGATATTTTTGAAAGTGGAAATTGACATGAAAAGGGTAAAGAAAAAGAGAAATATTTATTTATAAATAGATTGGTGGGGAAGAAAGGAAGACAAGAGGAAGGTTAAAGAGTGGTATCCTCCTGTGTCTAGTCCATTGCCATTTCCTTTTCTCTTACCTTTCTATCAGCCACTTTGGAGTGCTAAAGCCTTTCTCCGTTTCAACCCTTCCATAAAACAAAAGCATCAAAATCCAGAGAGTCATGGTTTCTGGATGGAGAAGGACGTTTTGCACATCCAACAAAATGCCCGAAAACACCAACCCATTACCAGAAAACAGTTGTGATTACGAGAACGCCCATCCAACTCCCAAAATCACTTCCACTTTCTCACTCTTCTCCACTCCCTCGTCAATTCCACACTCAGAGTCTCGCCCCACCCTCCGTTGCCGAACCAATTCACCACTCTCCAAGCACCAATGCAACAACAACAACAACAACAACGCTACAACACCCTCTCCCACGCCGTTTCACCTCTTCACTCCCTCTTCCCCGAGACCCTTACGCTTATCCAAAGTAATTAATCAACCCACACTTTACTCTACGCTCTTTATTCATTCTCAATTTTCTTCTAACCCTTTCTTCTAATTTCTCTGTGCAGAGCTCATGCGGAATCTGCACGCAGACCGTGAAAACCGGCCAAGGAAAGGCAATTTTCACTGCAGAGTGCTCTCACGTCTTTCACTTCCCATGCATAGCAGCTCACGTCAAAAAACACCGAATCCACACCTGCCCCGTCTGCAACGCTAACTGGAACCAACTTCAAACCGCAGATGAAAACAAACCACACCACACCAAAACGACTAAGTCGTTTAAGATAAACAACTACAGCGACGACGAGCCACTCATGTCGCCAACTTCGCTCTCGCGTTTCAAGCCCATACCTGAATCCAACGAGAACGAAGAAGAAGAAGAAGAGGAGGAGGAGGAAGAACAAAACCATGAACCAGAAAGCTTTCATGTCTCCTCATCGCTCAAAACCAGAAACATCGACGCCAGCTTCGCTCCAGAGGCTGCGATTGTGGCATCCAATCGGAGCTCCGAGACATATGTTGCGCTGTTCAAGGTGATGGCCACGCCGCGCAAAGCGGCGGCTAGTCGACCGCCTGTGGACCTTGTCACTGTGCTCGACGTCGGAAACACTGTCTCCGGTAAAGAGCTTCGGATGCTGAAACGTTCGATGGAAGTTGTGATCTCCTCGCTTGGCTCTGCCGACCGTCTCTCCATCGTCGCATTCTCTGGTGCCTCGAAAAGGCTGTTTCCGCTGCGGAGGATGACAGGCCGCGGTCAGACGGCGGCGCGGCGAGTCGTCGATGCGCTTGCAGCCGTCGAGCTCCAGCGCGACGGAACACCGGCTAGAAACGACGCGCTGAAGAAAGCGGCGAAGGTTCTGGAAGATCGACGCCAGAAGAACACCGTTGCCAAAATTATTCTCCTCACAAACGGCCACGAGGATCAGCGGTTATCCACCACGCGCTTCGCGGTGCGTTCCCTCAAATACTCTCACGATGGCGCGTGTGACGACTCGCAGCATGACTCCGATTTCGCTACACGCGTGGGGAATTTGTTGAGCGTGGTGGCAGAGGACTTCAAACTTGAATTAAAACTAGCTCCTCGCTCGGCCCCGGCGGAGATCGCTGCCGTATACTCTGTGGCCAAGGGTTGCACCGATGCTTTCTCGCCGGATTCAGTCGCCCTCGGCGATCTATACGCGGCGGAAGAGAGAGAACTGCTGGTGGAGTTAAAAGTGCCAGCTGGCACAGCTTCTCGTGGGTCCCACCACCGTTTTATATCCGTACGGTGCTCCCACCTTGACCCCTTCACTCAAGAGCTTGTTAATTCCAAGGAGCGTGAGCTAATCGTTCCGCGACCCCACACTGTTCGATCGTGCGATCCCAGGATCGAGCGGTTGAGGCGTTGCCACCTCAGCGCTCGTGCAGTAGCCGAGTCGAGACGGTTGTTGGCTCGCAATGATGTGTCAGGCGCGCTTCATTTGATATCATCAGCTCGAGCCTCTCTGAGCCGCAAACAAGACGATGAGTGTTTGAGCTGGCTTGAAGCCGAACAAGCCGATTTGAGGAGCCAAAAGTTAAGAATCGATAGCAGTTTGCTCGAGGAAAAAGGAGAGCCGCTCACGCCGATGTCGGCTTGGAGAGTAGCCGAGAAACTGGCTAAAGTGGCTATTATGAGAAAGTCCATGAACAGAGTTAGTGACTTACATGGCTTCGAGGATGCCAGATTTTAAGTCTATTTTTTTAATGTATCTATTTTTTTTGTAGTTTGTAGAGGCAAAATATAAATAAAGTGTTAATAATAAAAATACCGTTTTCCTGTTTATTATGTATGGTTAAGAAAGTTATAAAGCATTCATCTTTCCACCTCTTATTTTTACTCATAATTAATTATTTATAAATTTTCATACTATTCTAAATTTTTACGCTGCCATTATTATAGATGGGAAATTGTACTAGAGTGGCCTAATAGGGACAAGCGGTACTTGACGGTCAGGGCCTTTCCTTCACAGAAAAGGAAGGGATTGTGAAAGGCAAATCAAATGAGATTGAAATTGGAAATAAGAAATGAATTTTATTGGGTTTGTTTGTAGCTTTTTCTCCTTTTTGTTTTCAAATGTACCCGATTCTTAATTGAAGGTGTCATTATTGGGTCTAATCAAGAAAAAATGTGCAAAACTGGTGACACCACCAATGGCTTTTGTTTTGTATGTTTGCATGTGCTGTTATTAGCTTTGTGGGTCTCATTTCAGACTTAGACAAAGGACGATGTGAAGTACTTTGGAATTTTTTGGCATTACATGCACATTGCCCTCTGAACTTTCAAATTCTTTTAAGAATGTAAGAATTGGAGCTATCTGAAAGCAGTGGAAGTGAGATTTTTGTGACACCTCATCTTGAAGATCTTATCTTGTTGTATATTTTGCTTGGTGTCACTCATGCGTGGCGCACTACTACGCAGTGGGGTTTTGCTTCCATGGTGCCAAACAATAACTTCAAAAATGCCAAGTTATGGCAAGCAACTAAAATTATGATGAGAGAGAGTATGACACCAACGAGAAGGAAATTAAAAGGACAAGGCAATTGGGGAATGAGGTGCGTGCATGTTCTCTTGCCTTCTTTTCATTATGCACATTTTTTTATGATAAAGTCTTGTTTCAAAGTTGCGTACTTGTATAATCAGATTCATGTAATTGTACCCTAACTTTTATTGGAAATGCTTATCTGGTTATGGAGTTCCCTAGTGTCACGTGTCAGCTCTTTATGAAGAAAAAGTGTGTGGTGTGTGTAATACAAACAAATCTTAAGATGGTGCGTCAAATCATCGATGCCATTTTCGCATTCGCTTTGTTTTCTGTCACCAACGAAATCATGTCGATGCTGTAAATTTTGGGATCCCAGCTAACTTACGACCCTGATCCAACACACCCCACTCAATTCTCAAAATTAATAACGCCAACAGATTAGTCAAAAATCTTCTTTAATTTCAACTCCAATTCTAGTCACCTTACGATTTAGTCTCAGAGCTGAACCCCATGTGGTTTGGCTAAAAGCTGCTTTAATGCGCTCCATAATTGGTCCCTCGGATTCTTAATATGAAATAGCAATCATTATATTCCAGCATATGCTACTTTTTAAGCTTTATCTTCAAGTATGATCAAGGTACAAATTTTGCATTTCCGCACCAACATGCCTGTTTGTTTCTCTCAACCCAAAATCTTGCGGTGTAGTTTATTGATGCCATAATGTGAATGTGAAGGATTTGCTGAAATTGTTGTGATGAGAAGTGAGTGTAGAAAGATGGGAGAAGAGAGAGAAAGGGTAGATCCATATGTGATGTGAAAGAGAGAAAAGGGAATGAGAATGAAGGTTAAGACTAAAGTTTATGTTTTGGTTGGTCCCTTTGGAGCCGTTTCCCCCATCACTTTTGGGAGTACACTAAGGATTTCCTTAATTTACTCAACTAAAGTGCCCTTCACAATTCGACAACTTTACTTCTTACTTTTGGATTGTGCATCTCAAAGGACCTATTAATTATATAATATGAAATTTCCCATAAAGCTACTTTATTTCCGTCCTTACTCCTAAGCATAAATGCTTACCAAGTAAATATTTTTGGTGAAACTGTAAAATTATAATACTTCTCTGATAAATAAAATTAAATATCAAAATCAGGTCCTGAAAATTAGTAATTCTCACATACGTCAGAAGAAGGGTATTTGTACATTTTCTTTACATAATGATACTCATGGTAGTTCATGATAGAGTCGTCAAAGTAGGTAAGAACCGTGGACCAACCTGGTCCACTACATGTTCAGGTCAGGTTGGATTGAAATTTTTTTACAAATTTTAGTACGGGTCAATTTTTGATCCGACCCACCAAGAACTCGGCTCATCCGAGTTGAACCCGTGGTGGATCGGGTTGGCCCACCAACCCGCATGGTGACACACATTATGTTGAACTTTGCAATGTTTGACTTTTTTTTAATCAAACACATTGGTGGGTTGGCAATTGAAAACCTAACTTCAACTAATAAAAGTATAATTATTGAGAAAAATATAATTAGTTTGCTGAAAAAAGTATTGCATTCAATAAAAGATTGGGTAAGTCACAAGAATGTTTTGATCTTAGATAGTAATTTGTATTTTTATTTATTATTTTGGTTTGTATTGGAGTTTAACATCATTTTGGATTATATTGAGATTGTATTCAAGTTTATTTAAATTTTAATCCGAAATATAATTTTAGACTTAAGAAAAAAAATATATTTTTTTTAATTAAGTGGACTAATGAGTCAACCCATTTAACCCATTAACCCGTGGTGAGTCGGGCCGGATTCAAATTTTTTTGACTCACTAATAAATGAGTCGGGTTGGGTTGGTCCACTAAATGACCAATCTGTAGTGGGCCGGGTTGGGCCGGGTCGGACAACCCATTTTGGCAACTCTGGCAACTCTGTTTTTAAATAATTGAATAAGATGAACTAACTCTTTATTTTTCATTCTTATTTTTATAGATAAAATTTAGAAAGAGCATATATATATATATATATATATATATATATATATATATATATATATATATATAATCTTGTTTAAAGTATGTGAGTATTAACCATTTTAAATTTTTTATTATAAAAGATTATTTTTTGATTTATTTATCATTTAGTCATTTATTATTTATTTATCAATCTTTTAACAAGTTGAGTGACTCATATAAGACATAAAAATATGATATTATTTAATTTGACTGACGTAAAACTGTATACTTTATGAATGAATAAATAAAAATACTACGGATATAATGTGATTAAATTATTATTTTTACATTGGTACATCTAATGGTATATTTTAACAAGGGTGGGGGATTATCTTGACCCCAATCTTGTTGTCAAAATCATCCTTTTTGACAACTTTTTCTTTTGAGAATAAAGACAAGGACAATTTTATTAGTGATTTAGGAGGGTCAAATTGTTTTATATCATCTCTTCACATGTAAAATGAGAGTGGTGCAATACACATGTGAGAGGAAAAGGAGCTCATCCACATTACCTTATAATACGCGGAGAAATTAACTATGGTGACTTAACCATTAAAATTATGTTTAGTTAAAATTATCATCTAAGACATGTCACTAGGTATATCATAATTTCATAATTAAGAACATGAACTAATTCAAGTCATGGTGATTATATGTCACTTAATTGACATAGTCCTTTCATGTGACACAAATTTAGTTTCTCTTTAATATGAAGATAATTAGACACACATAATTCATCCAACAAAATTTTACTTTATTTAAGACCCTACTTGTTTGCATTACTATGATACAATTGTGTATGCAATCATAAAGATTAGGTAATAAAAACCATATCATAATTGAGATAAAAATATCAATAACATAATACAAAATAAATATAATACTAAACGATCATTCTTAATAATAAATCTTATATTTTCAACATGTTCAATAAATATTTTGGAAAGAAATCTCTTTATTAAGGGATTATTTATCATATATTTGTTCTAATATGTTCTATTGATATTTTTTGTGTCCAAACTTCCTCTTTTATTGTGAAGTACTTCCCTTCCATATACTTAACATCTTTAGAATATATGTCATTTTTAGAGAAAAGCAACGGTGCAAAATTAATAGTATATTTTTAATAGTCAAACAACATTGTTGACAATTCCAAAACTTCAAATAAAGTTTCATGGTCAATCAGCCTTAATAATGACATTATGCTATAAATTCAACTTCCATGTAGATGCAACAATCAAATGCCTTCCATTTTTTTCAAAATATTGCTAGTCCACCTAAAATAAATACATAATCAAATGTGAATTTTCTTGTACTTATACAATGTAACATCTCATTTTAGTAGTATAAAACTATTAAAATAAGACATTTCATATTATAATATAAAGTAGAGCACATGACAAAAGTATATGACAATCAACCTTCTACACTTATCCAAAATATACCAAAGCAGGAGTACCATAGGCACAGAACAATGCCATAAACAGAACTTAAACATGAAATAGTTTGGCAAAAGAATTGCTCAACAGAGCAAAGAATTACAATTAGAATTGTTCTTCAAAAGAGTTCTTCAAAGAGCAATAACTACCACCTAATCTAAATAGCGACATCTCCACCATCGAAACGATTTCTAAGAATTTCCACATCTGCTCACACCAAAATCTGGTGATCATTGCAAAAATAAAAAGAAATACATACACACACACACACACACACACACACACACATATATATATATATATATATATATATATATATATATATATATATATATATATATAAAACAAAAAAGACTTGTAGAACAATGCACCAATTACACCAAGCTAAGCAATATCAACTAACCCATCACATATGACACTCTAGACTCAATTATTCGGATCTAGACATTTGATGTATGATTCTTGATGGTTTTTGCACTTGTAGTGGCCTTTGCTACCTGCAAAGTCATTGTCAATGAATTTCATCCTACTACACAAGGTTAGTCACTTTAACCGTCATAAAAATTTTGGGGTTGTTCTTAAAGACAGGACCTCATGCCCCTCTCACTACATGACTCATTCTACTCTACATGAGTCTTGAATGACCATTAAAGTATCAGAATAAACCTCTAGTATTGACTCCTTACATCAATGAACACACTACTAATTAAATCAAATAGGATTTCCTCCATGGAATCTCCTATATTCTCACACAAGAATTTGAAAACACATATTAGAAACCATACAACATATGTCTCTTTTGGAAAATAATTAATTCTTATCATTTTTATCCAATCCAACTAAACAACACATTATGCAAACAATTTGGGATTTAGAAAAAAAACCGCAGCTTGTGTAAAGCTCCAAAAAATTTGTATTTACATTCAAATTAAAGATGATTGAATCAAGAACTCGATGGAAAAAGAATCAAGCTGATTGGGTACCTATAGAAAAAGTTATGCACTAAACAAGTGACAAAGGTCAAAGCTGCCAACAACCTAATCTAAGGGAACCTTTCAAAAATAAAACCGCTCTCACTATAGACTTCCAAACAGAGATCACAACGGTCAAAACAAAGCATCATATGTCTAGGACCTATTGTAAACATTTTAGCTTAATACGACGGTTAACGAAGCGGGAATTCAAAATTTCGCGAAATAAGTCAGAGTTGGAAAACTCAATTTGCCCAGCGAGATATTTGGCTCGCCCAGCTATATATTGGGTTCCCTCAACGAGTCTACATAATGTAGAAACGCAAATCCTGCAATTTGACAGCGTCAAATGAACCTAAAACTCATTTTAAGCCCCATGTAAGTCAAAAACATTTTCAATTTCACGTTACAGTCTCAATTTCTATCAAATCTATCTTAAATCACATGCATTCAACAAAATCCCTAAATTTGTCTAACCTATAGAAACCCAAATGTGAAATTCATCCCCATTCAATGCAATCATCAATCAAACATACTCGGCACATTCCAAAACAATAATAAGTACAATCCATTTCAAAGAAAAAGAAGGAGTTCTAACTTCCCTTACCTTTAAACGACTACCAACTCTGAGAAAGGAAAACCCTAAACTGAAGAGGGCATGAGAAACCCAAAACTCAACCCAAGGATTTCAGAATTTCAGAGAGGAAAGACGTTCGGTCAAAAAGAGGAGGACTCCGTAGTGGTCTCCAATCCAGTCTCTATTACAAAAAGGATGGAAGCTGTAGACGAGAACTAGAAGATTAGTGGTCTGATAGTTAGGGAAAGGCATAAAGGGAAAATGGGAGACAATGGAAGGAAGGGTTTGGGAGAGAAAAGGGAGACTAATTTTCTCTTTACTAAAGTGTGGGTATTTAAACAAAAGGGATTGCACAGACAACCCATAAAATTAAAGTTAGAATTAATTTAGACATTAATTCCTTGATAGCTAAATTTTTAGTAGCTAATATTAGAGATTAATTTAGACTTTAATTCACAAACTAATTATAATTTTTTATTCATAATAAAAAGTATTGACAGTGTTTGTAATAATGCTCAATAGAAAGCTTCTCATTATTATTGAATAGAGAAGAATACAGAGTGTATTGCAGCAGCGGAAGGTACAATGTATATATACAAGGAGAATGGAAAAACAGAAAATGGTAACAAACCTAACTGAACAGTAACAGAAGAAGAGATCTGTTATCTCTTTATCACCCTCCCTCAAGGTGAACATGAATATTATGCATGTTGAGCTTGGATACACCAGAATTAAAAGAAGAAGGATAGATGGACTTTGTAAAAACATCAGCAACTTGATTGGCAGACGACACATGAAGGAGTTTAATGAGACCATCTTGAATCTTTTTGTCTGATAACATGGCAATCTATGTCTATATGTTTGGTTCTTTCGTGAAAGGTTGGATTCTTGGCAATATGGATGGCAGAATTATTGTCACAGTAGACTGAGTAAGGAGTAGAACAAGGAATATGTAAATCCTTGAAAAGGTAGTGCAACCACTGGAGTTCACAGGTCAGAGAAGCTAAAGACCTGTATTCAGCTTCAGATGAGGACTTAGAAACGGTAGTTTGTTTCTTTGATTTCCAAGATATGAGGGCAGATCCAAGGAAAATACAGAAACCAGATACAAATCTTCTAGTGGTAGCACAAGTAGCCCAGTCAGAGTCAGAGTAAGCATGAACTCTAAAAGAATTATCAACAACATATAACAGACCAGAACCAGGAGCATTCTTCAAGTATCTAACAATTCTCATGGCTTGTTGCATATGGGGTTGGCGTGGAGTAGACACAAATTGGCTAAGTTGTTGGACAGAAAAAGCAATGCCAGGCCTTGTATTAGTAAGGTATATTAACCTCCCAATCAAACGACGGTAAGAAGAAGGATCTGTGAGGAGAGTTCCTTCATCAACATGCAATTTTACAGATGGGTCAGAGGGTGTTGTGGCTGGTTTACACCCTAGCATACCAGCTTCAGAAATTAAGTCAAGACAATATTTTCTCTGATTTATACAGATCCCAACTTTAGATCTAGCAATTTCAAAACCCAGAAAATATTTGAGATCTCCAAGGTTTTTAATGCGAAATTTACTGTGAAGATGGTTCTTAACAGTGGTGATTTCAGAGAAATTATTTCCAGATAACAAGATATCATCAACATGAACCAAAATAATGGTGATAGAAGAAAGAGAATGCTTGATAAACAACGAATGATCTGCTGAACTTTGTATATACCCGAGAGATAGTAACTCAGATGTTAGCTTATGGTTCCAATTCCTGCTGGCCTGTTTTAATCCGTAAAGAGATTTTTGAAGCTTTTAAACAAGATTGGGATTAGACGGACTCAGACCAGGAGGAAGCTTCATGTAGATTTCTTCAGTTAAATCATCGTGAAGGAAAGCATTATCGACGTCTAGCTGATGAAGAAACCATTGATTGGCAGCAGCAATGGCAAGAACGAGACGCACAATAGTGATTTTAACAACTGGAGAAAAAGTTTCATAGTAATCAAGACCTTCAGTTTGAGTAAAACCTCTTGCCACCAAACGGGCTTTATATCTGTCAATAGAACCATCTGCTTTGTGCTTAATCCTGTAAACCCAACAACAACTAATGGTCTTCTTGCCGACAGGGAGATTAACCATCGTCCAAGTTTTGTTCCTTTCAAGAGCATCTAGTTCGGCATTCATGGCTTGTTGTCAGCACTCAAATTTGCTAGCCTCCTTAAAGGATGAAGGTTCAACTTGTGCAGAGATATTGTGACAAAAAGAAACATGGTTAGGAGAGCATTTTTGATATGAAAGAAACAAATGTATGGGATACGGAGTGGTGGAAGATGATGGAATGCTTGAAGTAGCACCACAATAGAATTGGTCTAAGTATCGAGGTCTACTTTTAGTCCTGAGAGAGACTCTTTGTCCAGCAGTAGAAACAATAGTGCTATCAGAATCAATGTTAGGAGCATTATCTGGTGTGTAATTCGTAGCAGTGGAAACAGGTGCCATATTTGGAAAGTCAAAAATGGTAACATCAGAAAAATCATCATTTGTAGGAGGGGAAAGGGGGGTCAAAGAAGTATGAAAAGGAAAAATGTTTTCATGAAAAATGACATTACGTGATACAAGAATAGAGTGTGAATGCAAATCATACAGCACATAACCTTTGGTTCCAGATTTGTACCTGTAACATCCCAAAGGAATATTACTTTGAAAATATCACAAATAATTAAATAAATGAGACTAAATACGATAATATAAAAATTTTCCTCATTTATTTATGCAGATTTCCAAAACGCGGGAAATTTAAAGTCGTAATATCAAAACATTGCAACTGTTCTCAATCAAAACATTACAACTCATAAAAGCCAAAACGGCTAATGTTCCAAAACATAAATACATCCAAAAAACTTTAAATCTTCAAAAAGCCCATATCATCCCGCTCTCTGGTCTCAAGCGTCTCCTGGCTCACCTGTCAAATCATCTGCTCCCGGATAACGAATCATCCGATCATCGCCATGCACACACAGAT
>Ga0214545_1010740_pt1 | contig 13063 bp, 3 predicted proteins | sample CNSS4metaG_FD_160064 | JGI IMG/M metagenome (GOLD analysis project Ga0214545, IMG submission 160064) | Root nodule microbial communities from cowpea collected in UCLA plant growth center, Los Angeles, California, USA - CNSS4 | ecosystem: Host-associated > Plants > Roots > Nodule | place: USA... | reverse complement strand
GGAAATGAAAAACTGGACTGAAGGGTCTCACTTTGGGCATAAGCTGAAGCAGAAGCTTGGCCTAGAAATGGGTGTGAGTTGAGAAAGAACCCCATTCTGCTCACATGATCCCCGGTTGTTGCTTCATTGTTCCAAGTCACAGTTCTTTGATAATGGTTCTCAAACGCAACTGGGGTTGAGCCAGCAAAAAGGGTTTGGATTTGGTGTTCATTTGAAGGAGGTGCTTGATTTGCACCTTGTTGAGATGGCCAATTAATAAGGCCAGGGTGGTCTTGGAAACAGTGGAGAGATAGGCCAAGATCTTCCGAGGAGTTGTTGGTTTGAAAATTGATGGGGTCAGTGTCAACATGGGTAGAAATAAAGGCCCCCAGTTGCCTCTGGAGCTGAAAGTTGTAGCCACAAGACTCTGACTGTTGTTGTTGATGATGATGATGTTCTTCTTGTTGTTGTTCAACGGCCACGATTCCACTTGATCCTGCAGCATCATTCTGCTTTTCCTCATCATGAGTAGGTGGATGCCATGGAGGAAGCTCAGCAAGCTTGTCAATGGAAGACTTTGCCTTCTTGATGAGCCAGTCCACAGCCTTGCTTGGTCTGTCATAGCCAAGTCTGTCTTGAACGTCATAGAACTCAATGGCTGTGTGTGCTGAGAGTCTAACCCGGCGATCACGAGGCCCTTTGGAAGTATACACCTTGCTGTGCCGATCTTTTCTTCCCGAGGACCTAACAATGTGTCCTCCTTCCACTTGAACAATATCTCCTACACTGCTCCTCATGACCCTTGTCAATGTTCCTCCTCTATTATGCTTCGAGTGCTTTGTGGCTTGGTTCAAAGTAGATGCTTCTATTCTGTAGGAACTTCTTGCTATGCCTTCAACATATCCAGGTTGGTTTTGAGATGTGTGTGTGCTGATCAAGTTTTGTTGTTGTGAGTCATGTGGACTTGGTGGTTGATACTGATTCCCACTGAAATCCAGTTTTTTTGCTTTTCAATATCTCTCCTTTTTCTCTTTCTATATGCGGCTCTATTATTATTTTTTCTTGTAAGGGTTTGTTTTCTCATAGGTTTTCCTTAGGCAGACACGCTTTGTTTTGCTTGCTGTTGCTCTTAACTATAGTTGCCTGTAGTCCTTCATCTGCTGCGGCTGCCCACAGGCTTTGAATTGTGACAATTCTGCCACTGTGCTGGTCCCAAAAGCCCACACCTGCAATTGCAATCTTTCAGATTCCTTTACCCACTCACAAAGCCATATGAATGAATACATACAAACAAAAAGCTTAATTACTCATGCTTCTTCATGTGACCTACGGTAATCTTATCTACCTTCTCTTCTTCTACAGAGAGTAAAAGGACCGGGTAAATCAGTAGATTTGTGATAAGTTAACTGATGACATCTACATGGGAACTCAAATCTTGGAGAAGAAATAACATGCAGCAGTTTTTTTTTTTTTTTTTAATTTTAATAGGAGGGTAAAAGCACAAACTACTAAAACATTCAAGTATTGATTTATTCAACTTTGAGGAGAGGGTATATCACATGGCTCAAAAGGTTTGCAGCAAAGAATTGATGGACAGAGAGTGAGAGGGGAAAAAGGTACCTTGGCCTATTGAAAAAGCTTGCGGATGCTTCTGCAAAGCGTGGCAGGGTGAGGTCAGAGAAGAAATTAAAGATCTTTTGGTAGTTTGTAGCCCCACAAACGCAAATGTTAAGAAACCATGTCACTTGCTCTCTTGCAGTTATATATAATATATATCTCTTTGGATCTCAACCTTCTCTTTTTCAGTCAATAGGGTATTTTCAAGAGTCAAAAACTAAACAGATTCAACATGCATTATTTCATACACATAATCTGCACTACACTTCACATACTTTAAGGGTGCGGTTATCCATCAATCATTCCAGACGATAATGATACCTCAACTTTCTCTTCTAATGCACGTACCCTTTAACCTATATGGTAACTGTAATAACCCCACGTTGCTAGTGATGAGCTATGATTATCAAGCTCATGAATGATACACATGTAACTATCAATGGCCATCTCTTCCACCCACGCTTTTTGAAGGCTTTGATCATGACATGTAACATTTTGTTGCTTCCTTTTCCTCTATGTTAAGAAATGAGTGGTTCCTCTAAAACAACTCCATGCACCCTCTTCTCCCCTATTATGCACTCTCATCTCATTTTTATGATCAAGTTCTTCTTCAAAATTTTCTACCAACTCAATTCATGCTTCCTACAAGAGAGGAAAATTTTGCTTCTAATAGCTCTTTCAAACCCATTTTCAAATAGGTCGCATGCATTGATTTAACCAGCCTGATGGTTCCTTTTTTGGCTGTAGGGAAAGAAACAAAAGGTAAGGAACAGCAAAAGAGAGAACATAGTAACAAATTGTGAAAACTTTCTCCATATTCATATATATATATTCACTGCATAATTTAATGCAAAATTTTCATCTCTCACTTATTTACTTCCATATCTCCCTCACCAGATTCTTTATTATTTTTTTTGTACTATTATATGCTGTTTTTAATATATTTTAAAAATCAGTTTCAATTAATATATTTTAAATATACAACAAAGAGACAACACAAAAGTTTAATAAAGAATTCAAATTCTATATCTCCTAAATAATCTTGAAGGTTGAAGGAACTTAACATTATATTACCATTTAATAGCCTTCTTATAAGCCAAGATTAAACATCTGATTTTCTTAACTTTGATTAAGGAGTGGTAGAATTCTTGATGTTTGTAAAGTTTTGTTTGAAGAAAATATAAATATAAAATATGTATTATTTTATTTTGAAAAGTATTTACCATTCAAAACTAAAACATTATATTTCATGTTTTCTTATAGACGAGCCTAAAGATTGATCTATAAAAGGATTTTTACCAAGTTAATTTTAGTAAAGTGAAAGGAAAATTGAACTCACCTTTTTAGAAAAGATTAAATTTTACTCTAGATATTTTATCACTTTTAGATGAACACGCGTTATCTCTTATTTTATTTCAAACAATATTGTGTAAATACTTAAAACAATCATCTAGGTTTATTCTATTCCAAACTGTACACGACACCCCCAAAAGCCATATGGGATGACTAAGTGATATTCTTTTCACATTCTTACAAAACATTCATATTGATATTTGCCAAAAGCACCAAGATAGTTCAATTTTTTGTGTATTTTCTTTTTAAAATTATTTAAACTTAACAGATTTTAAAAAATTATAAAAATAAATAATTTATATTATTTGATACAATTTTATTATAAAATATTCATATCAACGTGATATAACTTTTAACTAAATTTATATCACAAATACTAACACAATTTTTTATAATAAAATTAAATTCGTATAATTTATTCATTTTCATGATATTTTTAAATTTATCTCATTTTAGTAATTTTTTAAGTTTGAAAAGAAAATACACCTTGATGATAACATTACTTTTACAGAAGTAATAAATATACTTGTATTAGAAATTACAATAAAGTGTATTGGGTTAGTATGTGAAATAATGTCACTTATCAATATTCTTTTATTTATATTTTATTTTTATTCCTACCCTAGGCATTGTTTACTTCAAGGTATTTATTGCTCACATGTTCACATGGAAGGGAGAACACCCATTTGGAGATACACCTGTTCACTTGTGTAGATTGGAGAGAGGGAGAAAGAAGTAATAAGAAGATTCCTTCATTTTACCATTATCTTTCATGAACATAGATTTGAAGGTGATACAAGTAAGATTATAATTATGCCCTCACTTCATTTTTCGTTTCTTTAATTCAATTTAATTCAGGAGCATCTTTTCTTGGTGCTGTACATTTGAAATAGCCAATCCAACATAAAGATACCTGAACTGAACAGGGAAGATGCCTGACATTTATCTGTTCAATTGTGTGATGAAAAAAAATTCACAAATTCATATTTTTTTCACACAATATGTTGTTATGACTACTTTATCATTCACTTTTATATCTACTATAACGTGCTTATTATCTTCACAATTTTATGTATATTAATGACGCAAATCATGTATATTAATTTCAAATGTTGCACATTTGAAATAGCCCCTCTAACATAAAGATTTCTGAACTGAACAGTGAAGATGTCTTACATTTATTTGCTAAATTGTGTGATGAAAAAAATTCACAAATTCATTTTTTTTTTCACACAATATGTTATGACTACTTTATCATTCACTTTTATATATATTGATAAAGATATTATATATCTCCTGTTTTTATTTATATTGATAGAAATATCATATATTTGATTCTCTTCTATTATTATCAAATATTCTTTTTTATTTGGTTTTTATTTTTCCCTCTATATGATGTAACATTATACTCTATATATTGAACAAAGGTTCTAATAAATAAATAAGCAAGTAAGCTCTCTTTGAGTGATTTTTCACTCAAACTTTTCTTATGCGTTTTTTGTACGCATCCTTTTTTTTTTCTTTCTCTCATGGCTTACACATGTCTAACATGGTATCAGAGTCAAGTTAAAGCCTATTCCAGCGAACTTTCTTGGACATTTCACCCGATATCGGGTCGCTAACGGATCACCCACTAATTTCTTGCTCACGCACGAGATGAATATACCTCAGCGTGAGGAGGTGTGTTGGAAGTCCCACATCGACTAGAGATAAGGCTAATTCATAATATATGAGGTGCAAACCTCATCTTACAAGCCGGTTTTGGGATTGAGTTATGCTTAAAACCCACTTCTAACATGGTATCATGGCTTACAATGTGTTTATTATCTTCACAATTTTATGTATACTAATGACCCAAATTATGTATATTAATTTCAAATGTTGTACATTTGAAATAGGCACTCCAATACAAAGATTCCTGAACTGAACAGTGAAGATGTCTGACATTTATTTGCTAAATTGTGTGATGAAAAAATTCACAAATTCACATTTTTTTTCACACAATATGTTGTTTTGACTACTTTATCATTCACTTTTATATATACTACAATGTGTTTATTATCTTCACAATTTTATATATATTAATGACCCAAATTATGTATATTAATTTCAAATGTTGTTCATTTGGAATAGTCACCCCAACACAAAGATTCTTGAATTGAATAGTGAAGATGCCTGATATTTATTTGCTAAATTGTGTGATGAAAAAAATTCACAAATTCACTTTTTTTTCACACTTGTTATGACTACTTTATCATTCACTTTTATATCTACAATGTGCTTATTATCTTCACAATTTTATGTATATTAATGACGCAAATCATTATTAATAATGTTGCATAATTATGATAATAATATAAAAATATGATTTTTAAAATTATTTTTACAATAATAATTAATACCCAAAATTTTAAAATTGTTATAAAAAAAATAAAAGTTGAAAAATTAATTATTAATTATTAATTATTTTATTAAAATATTTTTTTAATTTAAATATGTTATTTTAATTTATTCATTTTATTGTTTTTTTATAAAATAAATCTAACTCATCTAATTATAATTAAATTACTATCAAAATCAAGGACACTTTGATAATCTTGTTTTTCTTTTTATTAAACTTAATTTTTAATTTATCACATCAATTAAATCACTCACAAACTTTGAGAAACTTTACTTCTAACTACTTCTAAATTCACTCACTTTCATCTCTAAATTCCTTCAAGTGAAAAACACAAATCTCACTCTCAAATTCACTCAAATTCATCATCTTCCTCTCCTTCAAATCGGTATTGACAAGTAAATACACCCTAAGAATAACAACATCGTATTTATTTAAATGTGAAACTAGTTAATAACCAATTAATTTAAAAGTTGAGTTGAAAAGAAATATATATAGTTGGAATTATTTCTAGTATTTTCTTATTTATTTTTCATTAAAGTTAATAAAAGTCGTATATATTTCTTTAGTACTATTTTTGTTTGTGTTTTAGTCTCTTTAATGTTTGAAGTTTGTAGTTAGGCTTTTAAACTCATACAATAATTTAGTTAACTTCTAAGACATGAACAAAGCAAATGGAGGACAAACACATAACCGAAATGTCAAACATTAACCATGAGACGTTGGTTTTTCGGACATAATTTTTATTTAACATAAATTAATAATTTAGTTTAATATATTAATATATTATTTACATATTCTTTTATATATATAGTGTGCAATGATTATTTCTTTAGAGAGGAGCAAAGGGTGGGGATATATCAATGAGAAAGAAGTTAGTGTAGATGGATGGTGACAAGTGGAATCTAAGAAGAAAAATGTTGACCAGTAAAACCTATTGATTTTCAGTTTTCTCTTGAATATTCATGCATGCCTTTCAATTTTTGTTATGTCTATTAATTTTTATCTTATTTCTGTTTATTAGTTATATATTTATATAGCAAGAGGAGATTCCTAATTTTGGAACTCAACTTTTTATAAAAATTTCATCAATCATAAATATTGTACCACAAATTTAGACTTAATGTTTTTGACTTTGAATCATAAATATATTATGTATACAACACACCTTTGCTAAATAATCAGAAGAAGAGTTTTGTTATTCATAATAGAACTTAAACATGATTGCCTATATAAAAAAAATAGATGTAAATGGTAGTAACCTAACCATGTACAGTGCAAGCTAGTGAATAATGGTAAAACTAGCATGTGATCAATACTAGTCTCTATAATTTGTTAATTTATTTGTCACAGAATTTAATAGTGCATTATTTAATACATTTTATTATTATTATTATTATTATTATTATTATTAGCTGCAAAGACATAGGAATGACCTGTGTTTGATTTTTTAATTTTTATAGAAATTTGAGTAAAGATCAATAATATTTATTTTTAGAATGTGTAATTATTTTTTAAAATATTTGTTAAATAAAATAATTATTAAAGAAGTTTTAGTATAACGATTAAACGTAAACTATTTATAAAATTTTAAAATAATAAGTAAAATTGAAAAAACAAATTATGTTCACAAAAGAGGCTTTTAAATAATTGTTAAAGACAAAAGAGGTTTTCAGAATAATTAAAAGTAAATTATTTATAAAATAATTAATTTTGAAAATAATAATTAAGAATAAAACTAAAAAAATAAATGTGAACATAAAAAAATCCACCTGATATATTATTATTATTATTATTATTATTATTATTATTATTATTATTATTATTATTATTATTATTATTATTATTACATACAGTCTATTAAAAGATAACATCTTTTGAAATATATTAGATACAATAATAATATTAAATTATAATTTAAATGTAGTGATAAAATTTAATGATATTATCTTAATAAATTTAAAAATAAAAAATTTGTGTTTATATTAAAAAAATTCCTTATTAACAATTAATTTTATTGACAAAAAGATGTTAATCATTATAGTGACCTTTAAATATCAATTTATAAAATTAAAAGTTATTATTTACTAAAATAATCATTATTATGAATAAAAAGTTATAATTGGTCACTAATTAGTTAGAAACTACTTTAGAAACTAATTTATCCTAATTTATTTGGTAAAAACTAATAAAAGATATTTAATACAAAAAATGTTTCTAACATATTGCAATGAATGATTGAAAATATTTTCTTCAAATAAATTAGTAACTTAATTTCATTTTTGCGCAAAGAAAAAATATATAGAGATATTGGATATAATTTAGTTTTACATTTACTTGCTTGTGAAAAAGTAAAAATTGAAAAGTTTTCTTGTACTAGTAAAATTTTGGAGCTTATAGATTATATATTTTTATCTATAAATAGATTTGGTAAAATTAGGAAATTGTCAAATCACATAAATTTCGTCGAGTGGTCTATATAGACCATGCATAAATTTTATTTATTAGTATTAGAAATGATAAGTAACGTATATAAAGTGTTTTTTTAGTAGTAATAATGACTAAGTGAAGAAAAAAGAGAGCTATACTATAGTAACAAGACATTGGTTAACATAACATTTTTTTTTATTACATTCATTTTAATACAAATCATAAAATTAGGACAAAAATTCATTAAATATAACGTGAAATTCAATAAATTTTATCATTAAAAATAAATTTTAATCAATAAAGTATATTAAAAAGAAAACAAGAAAATGTGTTTTTAATATCTTTTTCATATTGATGTCTCGCATAATTTCAAGAGAATGATAATTAATAATGTATTTTTTTACTTTATTAAAAATATAATTCTGTAAAGCAGTTTTTCACACAACATTTTAATTAGGCTAGATTAACTTTCATAAAAGTAGTGCAAAATTTAGATAAATAAGTCAAGTTTAGTTGCTGTATATATAAATCATTATTTAATGTATTTATTCTTCTGCATATACATTGTATCTACAATGTGATTGTTATTTTGTTATGGTCTTTTATGTGAACAAATATCAATGAAGTTAATTAATATATAAGGCTATGATTGTGATTATGATAGGTTGGGATGACTTTAAAAATCTTGATTTAGAGCTAGAATTATGTTAGCAAATATTATTATAAAAGCGAGTATGGTTTAGGTCGAAACATATTTTCTAATCCAAAATCTTAAAATATTTTGTGAATTTTTTCATTTTTATAAAGTATTCAATTTTTTTTATATTTAAACTTAGACTTACAATTAAATTAGAACAAATAGTTAGGAGTTGGAAAGGTAAATATTAATGTTAAATTAATAATCAACATCGAATTTTGTTTTTTTTCTAGAACCCTTAATTCTTTCTCTTTATTGTTTGAAAAAATATTTGTTTTATTAGGTTCATTAAAAAAATCATAAAAACTTAACATTAATAAAATATTTTTTGGTGATAAAATATTATTAATAAAAATTATAATATTTATTTTAACTAAATTTAAAAATCTTAAAAGCAATTAAAATTCTAAGAAAACTCTTTATAAAAGTTAGTTGAATATGATAATATTTTTATATTTGAAAAAGCTATTTATTTAAAAAATAATAATAAATTACTTGATAAGTTGTAGTTGTATATGTGTGGTAACAACTAACACACATGTCACTTATTTTCCCTATGTGATAATGTTTAAGTAAATATATAATTGACATGAGTAAAACTCAAACAAAATTGTATATATATTACATTAGTACTAATTAGTTTTTTACCATTAAATTAAAAATGAAATTGATAGCTTATTTTTATGGCTCTTCCATTTGTTTATGATTTTGTTGTCCTTTGGTGATTGATAACTTTAATGTGAATGGTAATAATTAGAAAATTACATGAGAAAAAGTTAAATGCAGGTTCCTTTAGAACTAAGTCAATTCACATGATCTGACTAGAATGATGAGCATGATGAAGATGAAGAGAAAAAGTTGGATAAGACATATGGTACACACAACATGCCAAAGCAACACAAACACTTTTTTTTTTTCTTGTCCTTTTTCAATTTGGTTACTTTTATTTTTTACTTTAATTATTCTTTCTCTTTATTTCCTAGCACGCTTCTTAGTTAATTTTAAAATCATCAATGCTACAAATTTAAAATAAAAAGTATGTTATATATATATATATATATATATATATATATATATATATATATATATATATATATATACACAAAAAATTTTAGCTTTCAAGAAATTAATAATCTTTAATTTGAAATTTAAAAAAAATTAGAATCAATAATAATAAATAACTAAAATTTTGTTAGTTGATGCTAAAGATAAATTTAGAATTTAATTTACAAACTAATTATAAATTTTAATTTATAATATGAAATAATTTAGATACTAATAATTATTTGTAATTTATAAAATAGTATCTTACTTAATCAATATAATAATTAATTATTTTAGTTTTTAAAATTAATTACTATTTAATTTTTTTTCATATATTTATACAGAAATGAAGTCATAATGGTTCAGAAAATTAATGAGTTAAAATTAATTTTTATGTATTTTTCAAAGTTAAAACTGGTTTATACAAGTTTAAAGAATAACAATTAGTTTTTTTTTGTTACATTATTTTGACGTTTTTTTACACGCCTAAGCTAAATATATAACATGTATTTTCTTTCACTCTACCTAATCCTAACCTACACCTTGATCATTATTAATTTTTATTATTTGGTAATTAATAATGTTCATTAATACTAGAGAGGCCATTTTGACATTTAGAAAATGTAGCTCGGCTATAGGTTTTGATTATAATGTCATTAAATAAACAGCTCCTTCTAATTAACTAGAGTTTAATTTGACAATGAATTAGGTTTACATAGAATAAATGGATGAAGTGTATCAATAAGAAATTAATGTAATGAACATATATAGATAAAACATATTTTAAAAGTATTATATGAATAATTAAAAACAGACTATTTGTCTTTAAATTATGGAAGAGAATTTTTAATATAAATTTATAATTCTTTTGTAAATTTATGATTGATTATAAATTCTCACTTTACTTAAATCAAAAGCTAAAATTAATTGTATACATTCCTTTATTTAAATCTATAAAACTGCGTTTATAAACAGTTGTGAAACTTATACATGGACACCAACTAACAAATTTATTTTTTATTTGGACAGATTAGATTATTCGGAAATTAGTTTTACCTCTCTCTCTCTATATATATACCCTTTCGTTTTTAGAAAGAATAAACTAATAAATTATGTTTTATCTGTATTTTATAAAATTTATATTTTCAACTTATTTCTTATTGACAAGCAAATGGGAATAAGTTAAACCCATTAATATTTGTTATTTTTCACCGTTCTTTGTTTAAGAATAAGTACTCTCATTTTAGTAACTTAAAACTAATAAAATAAAATATTTCATTATATTATTTAAAACAGTAATAAAATATATTAATATAGTCTTACAAATGATGAAACTATAAAATATAACACTAATATAAATAAACTAAAATCAATAAAGCTTTATACAAAAACTAACCACTACTAAAGTTTTCTGAGACCTTTCACTATTTTAAATTATGACTCCTCATCCTTCAGGGGTGTCTGTAAACCTGCATTTTCATATGCTCACACCAATATGGTGATCATTATAAATGAAAGAGACAAACAAACACAAAGCACACAAACAGTGAACTAGTGTACAAAAAAATTAACCTAAACATGGATAAAGTACAAGAATGTATATGTACACAAAATAGATAACTTAAACTCAATTATCCGGATACATGCCAATGACGTAGGTCTCACTAGAGGTGTGCACTTGTGGTGGTTTTGAGGCTCTACAGAGCCTAGCTTCAAGGGATTATATCACCCAACCACACAAAAGGTTAATTTCCTTCGCGCTTAGGACCAAAGAAGTCTAGTGACTATGACCTCCTACAAATTTCACCACATAACTCATACTACTCTATTTGAGTGTGAATGGTTATTAGAGTATCAAGATACCTCCTTAGTGACATACATACATAAATGCATACACTAAACTCACCACCACAAAGAATTTCTTCTTGAAATTCCTTAAACTCCATCCTCATACATGTCCACAACAATATTTTCACATCAATACTCTAACCATCAAAGCCATGGATATCGATGACATCAATCATCAGAATCACAAGGAAAACAATTAAAAAGATAACAAAACCAGCAAAGGGTTGGCGCTCAGAGGTGGTGCTCAACGCCAATCATTTTGCAAATTTGCCGCTAATGACCCCCTTTTGGTGCTCAGTAGTAGAGTGGTCTCAAGCAGTGGCACTCAACCGTGATATTCTCCACTCAATGCTTTGGAACAAACCCAAAATCTGAATTTTTGCGAATGGAATAGGGCTCAGCACTCCCTAGGCGTTGCTTAATGGCATGACAACACAACATTGAATGAGAAAACTAAATTTGTCCTATTAATCAAATGGGATACTTCCACCTTTGGGTTTTTGGTTCAAAATAGTTTTGAATGTCTTGAGACTTGTACCAATTTGCCCAATTGTTTTGATTCTAAATTTGTCGTTCAAACACCAACAACAATTTCAATCAAACCTAACCATTTTAACACCCATTTATCACCAAATTCATAAATACACAACAAAACAGATCCAGCAGCAAAAACATAGCCTAAACATTACATGCAACAACCCAAATTATCAATTCATGAATCAACCACCTATTGTGTACCATAATGACACTACCTAACCACATTTTTCACATGCAATCAAACAATTTAGCAAAAAAACAATTATAACATATAATTTGAACGACAATCTAGCTTCCTTTACTTGACCAAGCAACCCATACGACTCTAACCAGCGAAACTCCTCTCAATTTGCAAGATGTTCTATCTACTCATTGAAACATCATAAGAATTATCAGATAAAAATTGTTATGACTATTAATTAATAGAGACTTATATTGATGACTAAAAAGACGCATGGAAGTGAAAGAAGACTCATATAAGACAGAAAATAGAAATAGACCAAGAAAAAGGACCAAAATTCATCTTATGCGAACGGTGAAACTAAGCAGTCCAATTTGAAGAGCTCGTCGTGAGGATCAATGTTATGGTCTCAGTTATTTAATTAAGCGAGAAGAGAGGAATAACTCTAAAGAGAAGTCGAAGAACTTTAGAAATGTGGTTTCTAGAGAGATTGTGTTTTAAAATAATTAAACTCGCTTATAAAAAATATTTATACTAAACATTTTAATATTAAAATAATCGAGTATCACTATCTTTAAACCACTATCAATTCTCAAATATCATTTCTAGGTCTTTACAAAGTCCGCAAGTATATTACATTATTTTAAAATATTAATTAGTATATCTTGCTAACTAACTCATTTTGAAAAGAAATAGGTGAAGGTAAATAAGGCGTCAAACTGAGCTAACTTGACTCACACGATTTGACTCATCATAGTTGAGTTATAATTGAGTCAGCTCATCTCAACTAGTAAAAAAAAATTGGTAACTTGGTTCGACCCACCACAAGTTGATGGGTTAGTGGGTTGACCAGGATATGTTCAGGGGATAAATGACCTTGTCACGCCATTTTTAGTTGTTTTCCTATCAGAATACCTAGAAGGGGCCATAGATAATTGGTCAATGTCTGGTTTATCTTCGGATCAAATCTCTAATGTAG
>Ga0214545_1010739_pt1 | contig 13065 bp, 11 predicted proteins | sample CNSS4metaG_FD_160064 | JGI IMG/M metagenome (GOLD analysis project Ga0214545, IMG submission 160064) | Root nodule microbial communities from cowpea collected in UCLA plant growth center, Los Angeles, California, USA - CNSS4 | ecosystem: Host-associated > Plants > Roots > Nodule | place: USA... | reverse complement strand
TATAAAATGTCATAATTTTTAATAATAGTATGACATTTAATAATACGACACCTAAAAACGTCATATATTGCATGTAAATTATGACAGTTCCATAAACGTTGTATTATATTGCAAAAAGTGACATTTTCAAATAAACGTCATATTAAAAATGCCATAATATACATGATTTTTTGTAGTGCTTTTTAAAATTGTATGTCCTACTAGTCACTCCAACCTTAGTCAATACTCTTCTTGCACATTTTGAAAACTCTCTTCGCACTTGGGAAACTTGCTGCTAAGCCTTGATGATACCATCACCCTGTTTGAAATTTCTTACTTTCATCATGTTTCCACTCTTTAAATCCATAAGCCCGAAAAGCCAATCCTCCCTTATCCAACATTTTCCTTTGAACAATTTATCCTACCAATACCTTTCCTTTAAGATTTACCAAAATTGCATATATTCAGGTTATCCTACTGAGTCCATACCACTACACCCCTAATAACCCTTCACCCACTTCTTTTACTTCGTACTTTGAGCATGAATATCCAATTGGGAATAATGGCATTGGTTCTGCTTCACACACCGACGCATTAGTGAACACCACCCCTTCCTTGGTGGAAATTCCAATACCTATTTTGAAGCCATGTTTAGAAACCTTTCCATAACTGAGATCCTTTGTGTCTAACCTTCCCTTTCTTTTGTTAAAAACCTTTGAGTCACATGACACTATGTCTCCACCTTTCAACTTGTCCCTCACTTGATACAGAACCACTGACTTGTCTCCTTGAATCGAAGAATATCACTTTGTTGGGTATCATATCCAATAGGAATGAGATTTGGAAAAATAACCAATTCATCCTTGATATTATATCCCACCCTTACCAAGGGAACAATTCAAATCGACTTCAATTTGAATCCTTTGATAACCACAGAACAAACCACAGACTCGAGCAGTCTTCACTTGATTATAATTATTGTGAAACCACCGTCTAAATTCTTACTCCCTCTTACATATGACCCTGACTTGTTCACCATACTAGCGACACTAAGAGGTATACGACCCCAATCACAAGCATCACCTTCGTAATCTGCATCTTTGAATGAGATTATTTATGCTAACAACCTTAGCATCACCCATCATAGACACCATGTCAACAACTAAAAACTTTTCTTTTCATTTCCTCCATCATTGTGCTCCGACATCAATTCAATTGTCCTTCCATACCAGAATAACCTTTAAAGATGTGCCTCTCCTTCTGGTACGCGAAACCTTCCACCTTATATCCAAGGTCAAATGTTCTGCTCATGGGAACTACTTTTCCTCGAAACATCCTACTAACAAATTGAAAAGCCCATTCACCACCTTTTGATTATTAAACCTAGTATGAAACCTTTATGCCACTTCTTTCCTATCCACAAATTTCTTTCCCCCTACTTAGGAAACATCATCTTACCTAGCTGATCTGTAAACTCTTATCCCTCTCAGCTTTCCACTAGAGGTTTTTTGTCTTTTTACACTTCACGGTCTTCGCCTTTCTTAGCTTTCTAATTGCTAAGCAATCTCACCACTTTCTGCAACCTAGGATTTGCCAATTTTGCCTCTTCTACCAATCCAAGAAAGCACTAGATATGGATATACGACTATATCCGATGACACTTCTTCTAACATTGTGTAGCCACAGAGCTTTGAACCTTAACATTGTCAGGATGTAGAATGAAATTGATTTCCTCAAACGATGTTACACTTACAGGCACTGATATCTTTCATTGTTCTAACCTTTGGACTCAACTCCTTTTGGAAAACTTGTAGTATCTATTTCCAAGAACCTATCCTTGAAGCTCCCTCTGACTTAACGTTGTTTTATGAACTCTAGCACCTTCCCCAGCCTATTAACCCAAAACTTAGCTTTCCTTGCTTGACGATATACATCATACATCAACTTCCTATCTTTGAGGCAAGAAGTTGTCTCAGAGACCTCGACCAACACTTGTATGGTGAGTAGGCCAAGTTGACATTGGATCTGCATTCCCTTATCTCTATAGACACCATATGCAAAGCGTAGAGGCCTAACAAGACAAACTAGAACATATAAAGCAACACTCCATCATCTACAGACAACCAAACCTTTTGTCTGTCACCCTTCTTTCCCCAAATCATTAGAATTAAAAGTCAAGAATACATGAATCAACCAAACATGTGATAGCAACGAAGCAAGACTCTAAGACTAAATTATCCGAATACATATAATCAGTCGGATTCACTGGATGCTTGCACTTGTGGTGGCCTCTATTGCTCTGCAGAGCCATTGCCAATGAGTTTCACCCTACTACGCACAAGGTTAGCCTTCAAACATCTAAGGCCATTATCCTGCCAAAGACTAGGGCCTAATGTTACTCTCACCACTTGAGTTAGTACGCTCTACATGAGACTAACTGACTATTTAGAGTTTCAAGAAGCAATCTTTACTTGAATCCTTACTTAATTATATACTGAGGCACCACCACGAAACCTTACTAAGACATTCGTTGAATTACGTCCTTTACATGAGGCATCACCATGACATCTCACCAAGAGACTCATGGGATTACGTCCTAAACCGTAAGGCACCATCATGAGATCTCACCAAGATATTCATGGAATTACGTCCTAAACCATTAGGCACCACCTTGAGATCTCACCAAGAGATTCATGGAATTACGTCCTAAATCATGAGGTACCACCATGAGATATCACCAAGAGATTCATGGAATTACGTCCTAAACCATGAGGCATCACCATGAGATCTCACCAAGAGATTCATGGAATTACATTCTAATCCATACCGTAGTCATGTCTCATGTAAGACCCATAGAATTTAATTAATTAAATAACTAATTAATTAATAAATATGGGAGGAGAAATAATTATGACATTTAATTATGGTTGGTATGACGTGGAAAAGTGCTAGCTCATGTGGTTGAGAGCATTTTGATTGTGCGAGAGGACTTGGGTTCGAGTCCTATGTATGCCTTTTGTGTTGTTACTCGTTGTTATTCGTTGTTATTTTTAATATGTGATAATCATGTGGTGAAATAGTATGACAGTTGAATTATGATTGTTTGTATGAAATATAAATTGGCATGATGGCTTGATATTGATTTGGGGAATTGCAGGGTTGTGAGTTCAAGTCTTGGAGAACTTACATTAAGCTTTATTTTTTAGTGTTTTGGATTTGGGTTGAATATGAAAGGGTTGGGAAGAAACCCTAGTGGTATGGCAGCTGAGAGGTGGCTGGAAAGGAGCCAAATGGTTTGGTAAATGATAATAAACTCCATTCAATAAGTAATTTTCGTTTTAAAGCATTGGCATAGTTTTTAGGGCACCTTTAAAAGGCTATAGTGAGGTAGAGAGAAGGGTTTGGCAATCTGGAAATTTGACTTACAGAGAGAGCACGAAAATTCTGGAATTTGGTGAGGTTTGGGAGAGATTGAGGGGCTGAAAAGAGAGGAACCAAGGAGGGCTAGTGTGTGAAGGAGAACTATCCAAAGTTTCAAGGGTTAAAGCTTAAAATGGAGAACCAGGTTAGGGGAGCTGGACTCCGTAATTTTATGCATATGATTAATAATGTGTAACTGTATGGTATATTGGTTGTTTGTGTACTGATAAATCGCTTATAATTCTGCATTTCTGGAATTTTCCAGAAACCGCTTGGCGGGTGATGAACCACCGCCAGGCGACTCATGATATTTCGTGTGTTCTGGGTTCCTGGAAGACGACGCAAAGTGTCTTAGCTATTTTCTGGGTTTGCTGATGAGGCGCTTGGCGGGACTGGTTGAACCGTCAGGCGGTGCGGGGTATTCTGACTCGTTTTTGGGTTTTCTGGAATTCTGGGTGAAATCTGATCGGGGCAAAAGGCAGTGGTAATTCTTATGGAGTGGTAATGTTGACCAACAATAGGTATAATCACCTAATCGAAGGCTTAAATGAATGGAACAATGAATATGAGTTAGGGTTGAATGTATGTTATCAGAAATCACAAATTGGAATGTGTTACTGTGAATTGGACATAGGAATTGGTGATCAATGAAAGTATAAAATGAATTGTTATGATTGTGTTGGGATTAGATTTGTGTGTAATGGGAATTCATGAAGATGGAAAAATGGTCGGGCATTGGGTGCGGGAAAAATCTGGAAATTACCTAGATGGTAAGCACCGCTTGGCGGCACAAGGGCTAGTCGCCAGGCGCCAGTGCACTGGTAGTGCTGCTGCAGGTTGAAGTGTTGTGCGCCGAGGTTGTATTCTGTTTCCGTTGGGTTAGGATTAGTAGATGAAATTTAGTAACATTTGGGAAGGGTTGATGAGGGAGTCGTGTATGAACGACAAGGGTGGGAATTTCCTTAGGTGGTAGTGATATAAGATATTAGGGGTCTTCTTAGATTATGGCGTAGCAGAGATTGTGAATACTGAATAAGTTGGTGCAAGGGGGTTTACAGAATTAACCAAGTATAGCGGATGAGAGGTCAAATAGTGTACTAGGCTTGGCAACCCCTTATTGGTAAAAGATCTAAGAGAATTTAATAGGTTACGAAGGAAGGAGTTTAATGATTGGATGGGTTCTGTTATTAAGTTAGGAAGTTGAGGATTGGACCTCACCATTGCTAGAAATCACTTAAGTTAGATAATACCAAGAATGGAGCAGGTGGAAATGAGGTAAGAAACTGTGCAAGACATGAGCAGAAAAACCAGGAAGAGTTGTACTGTCATGGCGCCTGGCGGTGTGATGTGAACCGCCAGGCGGTATCGGGACAACAGTGAGGTCTCAAAGTGGTGTGCACCTGGCGGCAGGAGTATTCCCGCCCGGCGGTCGCGATGGCGAGAGGAAAAAATAAGGCGCTGTGCGCCTGGCGGTAGGCGACACCCGCCAGGCGGTCTGGGAGCTGGCAGCGCCTGGCGGCACGTGTCCCCCGCCAGGCGATTTATGCTGCTGCAGCTTTGAGTTTTGATTATGATTTTTATGATCTACAGTGCGTCTAGTGATGCTTTAAGGGTGGGATTGCTGGTGTTCCTTGAGTTGTGGCTCGGAACGTATCCCTTGAGTTGTGGCTCGGGATAGGGGTTAAGCATGTGATATTCCTCGAGTTGTGGCTCGGAATAGCATCTCTGGAGTTGTGGCTCGGGATGGCGGACGAACACGAGGAACCCTTGAGTTGTGGCTCGGGTTGGCAAGTGTTGCCGGTGTGAGTGTGCTGGTTGTGGCCAGTACGGATGGGTCCAGATAGATTGCCCTCCTCAGTTGTTGCCTGACGAGTTTGGTAGTCTTGGGACGATACACACTTTGTTCGTATATGGGAACTCTACCTGGCGTTGCGGTGTATGATCCGTAGCATGTTTTCCCGCACGTGCTCTATCGGTTGTGGCCGATAGGTATGGCAGCAAGTCACCTTGAGGTAATCATTAGGCGATGTAGAACGCGAATAAACTGTTTGGGGGTCAGAATGCAGGAATAAAAATGTAGGGCAATGTGGAATGTTAAGTTGAGTGCTGTGATATGTATGCATGTTGATATATATGTTTATAGCATTGTATATATATGATTTATCAGCTAAGCTCACCCTATCTGCGTGTGTGTGGCGATGATCGTGTACGCGGTACACGGGAGCAGATGTTGATAATGCAGGTGGCTCTGGTGCAGCTTAGTCGCGGAGAGGGGTTCGACTTGGGGAATTCTTATCTTTATCTATTGTTTTTGTAAACATATGTAAACCCTGATGGGTGACTTGATAATATTGTGCTTTTGGTTTTGTAATGGACGTTATAAACTTTATCCGCTCAATTAATAAAGTTTTAAATTTTCCCGCGTTTTGGGAAAATGAGGTATTATTAAACACGCTGTTTTTATTTATTTCATTTATTTATTTATAAATCCGTAATATCCTGACGGGATGTTACATCTCACAAACCAAACATAGAATTATCATGCATACCAAATTTCCTATCGATATTCAGCCAACCATCTTATCATGTTCCATACGCACAATCATACCAAACTCATCAATTCCAGTCCCAATATATCATATAGAGCATATATGGCATCATAACTTCAACTGTTTAAAGCACACATCATCCAATCATGTAAAACACATTCTCCAATCATGTGAAACACATTCATATACACTCAACTCTGTCAATCCCGCTCAGGATAAAGGGCTCTCGCTCAGGCAAGCGGAATACCTCGCTCAAGCTACTTGCTCTCGCTTGACCAAGATTGCAAACAGTGGCACGTCGAGGTTTCTCTCAAGCTAGTCCATCTCGCTCAAGCGAGACTACTCTCTCTTAGGGGAGTGGCCTTCACTTAGGCGATGTAGCATCCCTATCGAATATTATAGATTTAAATAATAAAATAAAATCTCATTAATTATAAATCCATTTTCCAAAAACGCAGGAAATTTCAAAACATTTATTAAACGAAAGTTATTCAAAAATCCGTAATTTATGAAACTCCAATACAGTATCCAAATTCACAAATCAATAAAACACTGTTTACAAAGTTCATAAAAATAATAATGATAAAACTCCAGTAAAAGCTCTTCCCATCTAATCCTCTCTCTGATGTTATGCCTCACCAACACCACCTACAACATCATCTGCTCCCATGTAACGCATTACACGATCATTGCTAAACACAAGCAGATAGGGTGAGCTCATAAACAATTAACATATAAGTTAATAAAAATCAAAATACACTCATCTATTTTATTCTAGTTAATTCTTGGCCAAGACTTTAATCCCCAAGGCTTTTCAACCTTCACAACACACAATTAGTTAGCCTCAGATTCAGGGTTTATGATTCTCACACGTACCTGCCCGCTCGTGGTCCTGCCTCTACGAACCTCCCCATTCGTTGTCCTGCTCTACGAACCTCCCCACTCATAGTTCTACTCTACAGACTTACCCGCCCGTAGTCCAACACGCGTGATCCACCAGCTACGTACCTCCCTGCACGCAGCATCTCTCAAGTGTGAGCACAGAACATACGAACCTACCTCGCTCGTATCCCCACACGAGAGTAATAGGATATGAACCTTCCCGCTCATATCATCACGTGTTCACCACCATCCATGAACCTACCCGCTCATGGCACAGCATCCCCTGATCCAAGTTTCACATCACAACATGATAACGAAAACAAGCAAAGCACACTACGCTACACAAGGTACATACTCAAGCTGGTCTTAGGGATTCCAATGCTTCCACGAACCTGCCCGCTTGTGGTCCAACACTACGAACCTCCATGCTCGTAGTCCAACTCTACGGACCTACCCGCCCGTAGTCCAACACATGTGATCCACTAGCTACGTACCTCCCCGCACGCAACATCTCTCAAGTGTGAGAACGAAACATACAAACCTACCTCACTCGTATCCTCACACGAGAGTAATAGGATATGAACCTCCCCGCTCATATCATCATGTGTTCATCACCAGTCATGAACCTACCCGCTCATGACAAGATCAAGCATATCCCAGACTAGGACCAACACAACAAGCCATGCTAAAAATATCACAACACACCCTGCCACTACACCATCGCCTAGTGCAGCCTAAGCGTCGCAAGGCGAAATGATAGTACAGACCGCCTGGCGGTTCCACATCATCGCCGGATGCCACAACTCACAAGACATCCTTGTTTCCTACTATCGCCTGGCGGTCCACTCTCCACCGTCAGGCGCTACACCACTAGTGTGACACTACTGGTTTTAGGTACTCTAATTCCTTTCCTAGAATTCAACCATTCAATTCTCAAACGTCTAGAAATCAACATACACATTCATACATTCCAAATTCTAACATCACAACACACATATGCATCTTTCAAGTATAAGCACACAATCCTTTCTTTTATAATTCATATATACTTACCTCTTAAATCAATTCCAGCACACACTTTATTTTCCCCTTCTCCTTTTCCTACCTTTTGCATGCTTACAATTCACATACCCCACATAAGACACAATCACAACTATATAGTTATGTCGCATGCACTCGCAATTCCAATACATTTAAAGTATGATTATCATGTTCCCAATCTTTCCTAAAACCCGTCATGATCATGCACCACTCGGTCATAGTGATATCATCAATAGTGGCTTTATTCACACACTTATAACATCATACCTTCGAGCTAACATATATAGGTTCATATATTTAACATGTCTCAACAAGCACTACCACAAACATACTCATCAATCACACATCTATATGTTTATATATATACATTCACCAATCAAAGCCATATCAGCACTTGAGCACACTTAATCATCCATTAGTAATCATACTATTAGGGAATTCAAACAACCAATCATGAGTGACGTATATCTCTCTCTGTAGGTATCCAATTCAAATCTCCACTGTTCAAAGTGAAGAACAACATGTTGTGAATAACCTTCCAAAATTTCACCTAAATCGGACGGTTAACGAATCGAGAAATGCAATTTTACGAAAACTGCACAGACGAGGAAAATTAGTGGCACCTGGCGGCATGAAAGCAGCGCCCGGCGATACCTGCTCCACGAAAACACGAAAAATAGCGTTTTTCGTTAACAGAACACCACACTCATCACCTGGCGGCAACTCTTTATCGCCAGGCGGTGCATACAGTTCTGGGAAAATCCCAGATTTTTCCCGCACCCGTGAAGAACCCTAAATTCCCAAATCTCATTCAACATGCATAGGATACTTTCGCATCAACCTAAAATATCATAAAGTCCATAAAAAATATCACATAAATCACACTATTGTTCGTGTCGCCTGGCGGAAGCACCCGTGCCGCCCGGCAATTCATCTGAAACAACCCAAAAATGGGTGTCACGCTCATACATCGCCTGGCGGACCTTCAAAGCCGCCAGGCGATTTCTGGAAATTTCCAGAAACTCAAAACCAATAGAACTTTAATGCAGAAAAGTCACCCAATTATACAACATACCACATAAATCATACAATTTAATATGACAAATAGAGTAGCTCTCCTAACCTTGTATTCCTTGCTCCAATTGGAAATCCTAGAGTCCTTCTTGCACCACCATTGATCTAGCTCCAAGTCTTTCTCTAACCTTTGTAGAAAAGTCTTTGTACACTCTTCTTTCTCACATTCTAGTGTCCTCTAGAACTTTCTCCAACAATCCACACGAAAATCCACTCTTCCCCATTCCTAACACTCCTTCCTCTCCCAATTATTAGACTAATAAATGTCCTTTACTCACCAAAAACGAAAATATTAATTTACACCATTAACAAGTGAGTTCATTGCACTCTAACTGATTATTCCATACCTCTTTGGTTTCTCGGCTACTAGTGTTTATAGGTTTTCCCTAACCTAGTAGAACCCAAAAAAAATTAATAATAATAAAACACAAACAAGTCAAGGCTAGCCAAGGTTCGAACCCATAACAACTTAATTATCAAGACAACATCCAACCATTTAACCCATTAATGATTCATGATAATTCCTATAAATCTAGGATTTTATTATCACTTATCATGATCAAGCAGTTTATTATTATTAAAATGGAAACAATAAAAAAAAACACATAATGACATACACTAAACTCGAACCCAAGTCCTTTCAACATGCCTAAGTACTCTTAACCACTTAAGCTAATACTTTTGCACATTATAAAAGCTAACATTAATTGTCATAAGGGCTCTCACTACCCACATTTTGTTAATTAATTAATTAAATTTCTTGGGTCTTACAGGCGAGCCCCCGAAATAGAGAGGGGGTGGGTTGTTGCTGTTCTCGCTCAGGCGAGAGCTCCTCGCTAAAGTGAGAGCTTTCATTTTGAGCAACCAACCTACTCGTCTGGACGAGTTCAGAAGAACTCACCACCCTCCCTCGTGCAAAACCAGATTCAAACCATCATAATAGTGCAAGCAATATGTTAGCACTTTGTTTGGCTTGTATTTTAGGCCCAAGTTGTTATTGTTGTTTTGATGATTTCTTTGTAATTTTCTGTTTGGGTGGAGAAGCCTAATTGTCTCAAGCTGCCATCCAAATCCACGTTCCAGCCTTTGCTGCTTACACGTGTTGGGCCATGAGAATGAAGCCAGCCTCCAAATGCAACGTATCGTCTTGGACTAGGGATCCCAGAAGCCCAACGTCTACGACCAAGCGAAAACCCACGTCAACATTTTCAAGCATTGCCTACGTATTCAACATCCATCATTTTCTAGCATATACTAGTGGGCCTTAACATCAACTCAGTCCATATGAGTGGTTTAGCACAATTCTTGCATATGTAGCCTAAGTCATCTTTAAAAGTAGAGGCCTTTGTGCATTTAGGGTTCCTAACCATTCCCACACATTACCAACCTTTTAAGTCGCGCTCTTAGGGTTTTGTTTTAGACCATGCACACTCAACCCTTAACACCTAGGAACCTTACCTTTGTGCCATTAGGATCATGTTAGATGACCACCTTTGTCTTTCTTCGTCTGTTAACGTTTCTGACTGCCTCTCTTCTATAACTAGAGGTTCAACCACCAATAGTAAGATAACTTTGATGAATATTGAGAGGATTTTCCCCATTCGGTCTAGCTCACCTTGTAGTTGACGATTGCAACTCCTAGGGTTATGAACTAGTGAGAGTGCATGAGTTCCCCACTAGAACTCTTACGGGAGAGAATTGATCTCCCATTAAGAGATTGTTCATCTTTCGATGCCATAAGGATTAAGTCTTTTGCTGCGTAGATCCGTGGTATTTGGAGGTTCTTATGAAATTAATTAGTGTTCCACTGATCGAAACCTACTTTAGGCGATTCCCCGTAGAGTGTCGGTCATCAAGGTTAGATGCCTCGAGAGGATGCACGAACTTGAGATGCTAAGTCCCCTTGTGTAACATCGCTTGTGGGATATTACAATCTTTTAAAGGGAATGTTTTCTTTGAATAATAGTATGGATTTTTGTGCGTAAAACAAAAAGGGTCATAACAAAAACTCTAAGCATCGTAAGGTTGCTACTCTAGTTGTTTAACACACTGTGAAATGGTTCGTGTGGTGGTGAGAATGAGTGAATTGTGGATGATTTGTAAGACCCACTAAATTTAAATAATTAAATAAATAATTATTTAATAAATGCGGGTAGGAGAAACCTTTATGGCATTAAATGTTAACCTTCATGATGTGGAAAATTACTAGCTGAAGTGGTTGATAGTACTTGGTTTGGGTGAGAGGACTTGGGTTCGAGTCCTATGTATGTCAATTATGTGTTATTTATGTGAATTTATATTTATATATATATGTATATATAATCATGTTGGGGAATGATATAGTAATTAAATTATAGGCTTAAATACCTTTTTGGTCCTTATTTTCGTAGTGTTTGTTGCGAATGATATTTTTATTAGGGTGTATTACGTGTACTGTACAGGTGGCTTAATTAGATATTTGGGGATAAATAAGTGAGCTAGGGTTTTGGTAGGGAATGTTTGGGCAGTTGGTGAGTTTTGGCAATCGTGTTACTCCATTTCCAATTGGTATTGCTGCAATCTTCTTCTTCCTGCAATCCCATTATATAGGTATGTTACGGTCCTAATCTTTTTCCTTTACCTCTGGTTGTAATCGTTGGAGGCAACCGTGTTGTATCACTTCGTGCACTATTGGTGGTTCAATGAGAAACGAATTAACCCCGATTTGTAGTTGTAGAGAGATGGCTGCTTTGAGGATACCAAGAACTCCAAAGAATATTAGTAGAAAATTTTGAGTACAATTTATTTTTATTTTTGTGTTAATAATAAATTGGTTTTAATTTTTGGTTTATTGATTTATAGAGTGGTGGTTCCAATAATGTGGGCTTCAACTTTTTCAAATGGTGGTGTTGATGAAAAGGATGTCATTATCATGACACAAATGAGGCAGATTAATGATTTTGAGAAGTCATTGAAGGTTGTTGAGAAGAGGCTGCAATTAGTAATAGAGTTCACTTGAGTTGTTATTGTATTATTCGTACTGTTATTGTATGTAATCTTTTAAAGTCCAATCTGTTTTGTACTATTGTTAAATGAAGAAATGAATTAGTTTGATTATGTTGATATTAGTCCTAACATGTTCAAAATGACATCTTAATCTGAGCATTGAAGTAAGTGAAATTGATTTAAGTTTGGGAAAAATTAAATTGATATAAGTCTGGAAGAAGTTAAATTCATAACATTAATTCATCCTCATCAAAATGCACTACATCAATGTTTGGCAAAAGTGAAACTGAACGAAGTTTAAGGAAAGTCAAAATGCAGTACATCAATAATGAATTCTACATCAGAAATTCTAAAAAATAACTAAGACGTTTGTAGCTGCTATCATGGCCTCCTCCTAATCTGTAATTTCATCCTAAACTACTGAGATGGTTCTTCTGGTGTTGGTAGTGGTGTTGATGATGATTAACTAGAAAATTGAAATGAAGAGTGCAACTGCAATCCAATGATGAAATGGCAAGTATTAGCTGCTTCCTTTGCAAATCTGAACTCAAGAAAGACGAAGATAAATAAATTTCCCTAATTGCAAAATTTCCCCTAAATTGAAAAATTAACGTTAATTAGCCACCTGTACAGTACACGTAACACACCCTAATACAAACCGTGTCACCTGTACAATGTTTCGTTAATGATTTAAACGACGTTACAGAAAAGGACCAAATAAAACACGAATTGCGAAAATAAGGACCATTCTAAACATTCGGTAAAAATGAGGACCATTTTAAACATTCTGTGAAAATGAGGACCATCCGCAACAAACACTACGAAAATGATGACTAAAAAGGTATATAAGCCTAAATTATATTAGTTAGCATGAAACATGAATTGACATGATGATTTGGTATTGACTTGGCATTTCAGGGTTATGGCTGAACTTCTGTTTTTTTTCTCTTTGTGGTTTGATACTTGATACTTGTCGTTTGCTTCGATGTATGAACACGTTAAAATACTTAAATGTCTTTTGTTTTCTTTCTCGTTGCTTCCTTGGTGTCTTTCAGGTGTGTGAATTGGGGTAGGGGGTTCTTCTTGAATCTATATGTGCGTTAAAGTTTGGGTTTTTTTTTTTTTTTTTTTTTTT
>Ga0214545_1010732_pt1 | contig 13074 bp, 15 predicted proteins | sample CNSS4metaG_FD_160064 | JGI IMG/M metagenome (GOLD analysis project Ga0214545, IMG submission 160064) | Root nodule microbial communities from cowpea collected in UCLA plant growth center, Los Angeles, California, USA - CNSS4 | ecosystem: Host-associated > Plants > Roots > Nodule | place: USA... | reverse complement strand
ATCAACGCCACATCGTGGGCGCGTGCGAAAGGGCATCTCGCCCAATCTGCCTAAGCCTCTCGCGAGAGACTTCGCCCCCGGTTTCCAGGATCTTCGAAGCAACGTGCGTACGTGCGCCGATCTGTCGTCCTAAGACGCTTTCGCACACTTGATCAAGGACCGCGCGCAAAAGCGCGATGGTTGCCGTATCGAACATGAGGTGCCCCCAGAAGGGAAAATCCAATCTTAGCCCGGTTTTGCCGGCGTGTGGATTCGGGCATGTTAGCCTTTGTGGAAAATACGACCGAACTAGAAACGGGTGCAAGATTACGGGTGCCGATGCCCCGCTCGCAAACCTATTCGGTTCGAAGCAGCGTTCGCGCAAAACAACGCGCGGTAACGATTCACGACAACCCACTCTCACTGTAATTATCGTGTCTCACTGCAGGGGTGCAGTCCAGTCGTGGGGACAGCGCTAGCTTTAGGCGCCACCGCTGATGAACCACTTTTGTAGGCGGGCCTCTTGATGACTCGCACACGCATCCTTTGTCGCCAATGGGACCGCACACCGTATAGCTAAAAGTGCCGAGGCACTCGTCCCCCTTCCATCCACAGCCCACAGTATTTGTCGATCACCGCGAACAAATTCATTCGCAGCTGGAAACCCGGTCCGTTCGAAGCAACGGATCCGCATGGAGGAGACGGACTCTAAGCTCATCCGGCCTTAGAGCGACGCCTCTTCGAGGGCAGAACGCGGCTTCGCCCAATCTCTCCATCGCTAGCCTAAGTTTGGCGAAAAGCGGCTCAGTCAGGCTTGTTGCTCCATTTCGCGCATTATACGCTCGTTTTCGGCAATCCGCTCTGTTTCGGCGGCTTTAGCTTCATCGCTGGTCCGCCAGCTGCCGGTCAGAATTTTCGGCAAAACGTCATCGAGCTGTGTCGGAAAACCGACAAAGGCGATGCGGCCGTCACGGTCGACCACGAACGAGGTGGGAATCCCGACAGACAAGCTGGCATCTAGCCAGAGCTTTTCCATTTCGCCTGTGTAGTCGAACCCGATCCGGTAATTGAGATTCGGTACCTTTTCAGTCAACCAGGCGTCCAACTTGTCTCGGGCCTCGTCCGCTGTTTGAGCGCGTTCAAGAGCTGCCAGTCCGAGGACCTCAAGGCCGCTGCTTTTGTATTTTTCTTGCAACTGCACCAGTTCCGGGACCGCCGCGACACACGGTCCGCACCAAGTTGCCCAAAATTCGACGATGTACACCTTCCCAGGCTGGAAGCTCGAGAGGGGCTCGCCACGCAGCCAGTTCTCCACTTTTATCGGAGGAGCTGGAGATTCTAATCCGAGCACCATGTTACTCTCCAAAACTTAGTGCCCGACCTTGGGCGACTTTTTGTGTAGCTGATCTCTGATCGCAGGCGCGACCGGCTTGCCGCATGGGGGCATCCCAGCGAGATCCGCGGCGAATGTCGGTGCCGCCGCTAAGCGCGAGGACGATCCAAGTCACAAGCAGGAAGGTTTTCCCTCATGAGGGGTTACATCCGTTCAAGGAAGCAGAGCTTCGGGTGGTGCGCATCTGTTTGCACCAGCACTCGTTCGCTATTGCCGCACTCCAGTAGCAAGGTCTGTGAGCAAGGTCTGTGCCATGTCGTCTGCGTGCATTGTCCTGAACCTATTTGCGGCGCACTTTCCCGAGGTTTGGACGATTTCCTGCATCGCATAGAATTTCACGGCGGAATTCACCTCAGGCGGGAGCTGATCATGCGATATGATCGAGTAGACGCCCACATCCTCGAGATTGTGCGAAAGAACAACCGCCTAACTTCCGAGGTGCTCGGCGAAATGGCCGGGCTTCCTGCTACCGCCCTGTCAACGACGACTGAAGAGGCTCCGCTCTGAGGGCATCATCGAAACCGACGTCTCAATCGTCTCGCCGAAGGCGGTGGGAAGACCTATTCAAATGCTTGTGCTGGTCACCCTGGAACGGGAGCGCGCCTCCCTTGCGAAATCGATCCTATCTGCCATTGCTACATGATGCGTTAGGGCGGCGGCAGTCCTAGACACGAGATCTTGCCGGATCGGATCGCATGACCAAGCGCTCACCCCTCTTGGGTTCCGTGTCCAACGTCTGACACGGGACAAATTTGTCAGGTTCAAAACACCGGCTGCGTTTGGGGCGCCTTGGAGTTTTCAAAGCGTAATCAGGCGCTTGATGGGTGCTGACCGAGATGGCACGCTTGTTGCTATTTGGATGCAGAAACACGGAGTGAGGGCTGAGCGCACATCAGATGCGCAAAACGAGTGATGCTCTCCTTCTCTTGAAGGTGTGCTCCGTTTCTGAGAGAGACGGGCTAGCGCACAAAGTCGCGCAACGAGTGGCAATAGTTTTGGAGAACAACATGGTGCTGCGCATGGAGTCCCCGGCTCCTCCGATCAAGGTGGAGAATTGGCTGCGCGGCGAGCCCCTGACGAGCTTCCAGCCCGGGAAGGTGTACATCGTCGAATTTTGGGCAACTTGGTGCGGGCCATGTACGGCAGTGATGCCTCATCTAGTACAGCTGCAAGAGAAATACAAAGACAGCGGACTTGAGCTGCTCGGCGTCGCAGCTTACGAACAAGCTCCAACGGCGGACGAGGCCCGAACAAGCTTGGACGCGTGGTTGACCGACAAGTTCTCGAACCTGAACTTTCGGATCGGGTTCGACTCCACAGGCGAAATGAACAAGCTTTGGATGGATCCCAGCTTTTCTGTCGGGATTCCCACCTCGTTCGTCGTTGACCGTGACGGCCGCATCGCCTTTGTCGGTTTTCCGACACAGCTCGATGACGTCTTGCCGAAAATTCTTAACGGCAGCTGGCGCACCAGCGATGAAGCTAAAGCCGCCGATACAGAGCGGATCGACAGCGGACGACGCGAAATGCGCGAAATGAAGCGCAAGCGGGCGCTGATTGAGCCTATACTCGCCAAGCTTCAGCCGGCGATGGAGGCGGAGGATTGGGCAAAGGCGCTTTCGACGGTTGAAGAGGCCGTCGCGGTGATGCCGGACGATCTCCGCTTCCGCGCGCTCCATGCGGAACTGTTGCTTCACAAACTGCGCAACTTGCAGACCGGCTTGCCGGTTTTGAGGCAATTCGCTCGCGACGCGATCGACAAAAACGATGAGCAGTGGATGGAGTGGGCGCTGCGCCAACTCTTTGATCCGGCGAATGACAACTCCCACTTCCCGTCTGCCGAGCGCCTCGCGATGGGCAAAGAGTTGTCCGAACACATTCTTGCGCTGAATCCTCCGCAAGGGGACGGTGGCTTTAAGTACCTGTCCTATGGGACGGTCGCTCAGTATTATTATGAGAGCGGCAACAAGGATCGCGCGATCGAATTGATCGAGGTGGCGTTGAACTCGCTAGGAGGTCCTGAGCCTATCCCCGACGAACTGAAACAGGACGTCATGTCGACGTTGGTCGAAGCGCTGGCCAACTACAAGGGTGAGAAGGCTTGCTATGGGACTGTTTGTGCAACTCCGCAAGACGGGTTTCCGACAGCGTCAAAGCGCAGGCAACGGAGCAAACAACAAAAAGAAGGGTGAGTGTCGGAATTGCTCGCTGGCCATCATCCATTTCTCTGGCGGCCAGTGGTCGTTCAAGGTTCATCCAGATTTGCACCTTGCCTCGGCTGGAGTGTTCCTTCGATCAAGATTTCAACATTGCCGCCGGCGCCTGTTAAATGCCGCGCCTTGACGAGCAAGGCCTAGATGATGCGCGGCAAATCTTGTTAGCGAGTGCCACGGATGCGACCATGATCGGTCGTCTTTGCAGTCCGAATGCAGAGCGGCGCATTCAACTCGTCAAGCAACTTGAATCAAGGTCGCACCAACGATCAGCAACGTCCGAAGTCGTCCATTCCGCCCTTTGATGTCGCCCCAAGCCGCTGCGTTTGGACACCGACAACGAAAACCTCGTCCCGCCTAGCGGGCCGGTTGTCAGTTCGGCAACAAAGTGTCACCAAGTGGACGATACGTAGGGTCAGAAAAACGAAAAATCAACAATCTTCAACGCCTCTTGCCTTGTTCACGGCGTCGGTACCGATCGCTTGTGAGCCCGAGATGGTTGGCGACTTTGAGCAAAGGCACGGAGACTGGCTGTGTCGCGAACTGACGTAGAGCGATTCGTCGACGATCTGGGGAACGAGGGTGTCTGCTCGAACGCGTAAAACCAACTGCTACCGGCCTTGCATCGATTGTCGCGATCCGAAAGAGCCTCGGCTACAGCTTCACACTTGATGAAGCTAACAGTTGCATTCGAGCTCGACAGAAGTTGACGACTAAACGGCTCGCCGGTGGCACTGTTTATTCGAGTGATACGATCTCGACCGGCGCTGTGCAGGCCGTTGCGGAGGTGGCCACGAGCGGCGCGCAAGCCGCGGAAGCGGCCGCTGCCCACGCCAACGCAGTTGATCTCGTTGCAGTTGTTGTGGTTGTTATTGTTGCGGTCGTGACCGAGGTCTGACATGGCTTCGCTCCGACCCGCATCGGCGGGTTGCTCGAGGAGGCCATGAGTGCGATGAGAACATGAAGTAAGCTTCGTCAAATGACACACGCTGCCGCCGAACACTACCGACAGATTTTTGACCGGCGTACCTCGGAGCAACTGTGCACGCTGTCGCACCTCAAACGCTTCATGGAGCGGTTAGTCGGTGATGTGGAGTTCCGCAGGGCACTCGCGGAGGCAATCGCCACCCCTCGAGCGGTAACAGAGCGGTACGGCATCAAAGTGGATCCAATGGAGGTGCTGCCGCTCTTGCGCGGTGGCTACCAACAATACCGCTTCAAACCGGAGTCTGCGCCGTGGCCGCAGGCTGTGATGTGGGATGAGTATCTCCGCGAGATGTTGCGTCATCGCGACCTCTTGCGCGACGAAGGCGAGATGTCAACGATCAATCCTCGCTTTCATGCCTGGTGCGAACGGCAAATCCGGCGGTGCAATGACCAAGCGTCAGCGGAGGATGGCAGCCAGGCGACTTTCTTATTTCGCGAGGAATGACGGCGCAGCCGGCAGGGGAAGAAAGTCGATCGGCGCCGTTGCGCCAAAGGCGGTCGAGGCGTCAGCCGTCATTCGGCCAGATCAATCCATCGAAGAGGCCGTTTGGTTGCGCGCGGTCCGAACAGAGCTGACATCAAGGAGGACGTGGCGATCTGCGAGTCCACTGAAAGAGTTGGCTCAACCGAATCCAATGGTGATGAGCTCTCTTTATTGCAGGTGGACGGATCTCCGCTTCCACGATCGCGCGTCGACAGCACACCACCTTCACGAGAGCGGCTGGCCGTATCTGTGATCCGTCGCCGTTTGGTCGATGCCGCATACGACCGCCACGAAACTGCCACTCTGCGATGATCGGTCGAGGCTCGACGCTTGGGCCGCTCTGAGTGTAGCTCAAAGATAACAATCACGAGCACGCTGGATGCCTGATCCGCCCTTTCAATGTGACCTATCGGCCGGCGCGAGGCCTTTCCCTGAACGGCGCAGAGGTCACGACATATTAGCCGTGCAGCCCGGGGAGGATCTCGTGCAGGACGGCACCCGTTAAGAGCTCGAGGGAGAAAAAGAATCGGATGAGCGACAATAGCAACCTCGAAGACAGAACCATCGAAGCGATACGCACTATCGCGAGGCCCTCGCCGTGGTCGACGGCCTGGAGCGAAAAGAACGTTCCGCGCATCGAGCGCTGACCAGGATACTGCCTGAATTGGGGCGCGCCTTACGCAGCCAAGACACGCGGTGTCTTAAGAATAGCCGTAAGATCGGCTCGGCAGCTGTCTCGCGGCAGAACGAAGCGTGGGCCAACCTAACTGAGGCGACCGCACGTTTGGATTCAGCCCGCTCGACTTTGGCCGCCCTCGAGCGCCAACTGGGACATCTTCCAAACGTCTCAAGAGCGCGAGATTCGGACTAGCTCAAAGAACGCCAGGACGTCGAGCCCCGCCTCATCCTAGGCGGAGATTTTCTGCGGCTTGTTTGCCGCTGAGGTTCGTCACCAGCTCGTAGCTGACCTTCGCGCCTTCAACAAGCGAGGTATAGCCCGCCTTCTCTACCGCAGAGATGTGCACGAAAACATCTTTGCCACCATCGTCCGGCGCAATGAATCCATAGCCTTTCGTCGGATTGAACCACTTAACAGTCCCTAACGCCACGTCATTTGCTCCAAAAGAAAAAACACCTTCCCATCTAAATCAATCAAGGACCGTGCGGCAAGTCTCTGCGCGAGGTGGCAAGGGATCTGTTGTCTCGCCTGGTCGTAGGCCTTGGAATGCCCGGCGTGATCGTCGTGCGAAGTACAAACACCTTGAAATCCGCCGATATTCAAGAACGACGACGCGAAGGTCACATTTTCTTCGAAAACCGCGTGCTAACTGTCGCTTGGTTGTCGCGGCCGGATGTACGCCGTGGCATCAACGGGAGCCCCGGCTTTCATGCCGGGGTTTTTCGTTTTCGGCGCGAGAAGTCCGGCCAAATCAAGATGCCTTTTGTGTAGCTTGATTTGAGTAGGATCATGACGCCTCGCAGCCCACCGCGACAATTCTGTTTTGATCTGCAGGAACCGTCCGGGGCAGAGCGAAAAGCCGAGTAGTAGGCAGACATGGCGCAGAATATTTACGACGATCCCGATTTCTTCGCTGGCTACGGCCAGTTGCCCCGACAGGTGCATGGGCTGGACGGCGCCCCTGAATGGCCCGCGATCCGGGCTATGCTGCCCGATCTGGGCGGCAAACGTGTCGTCGATCTGGGATGTGGCTTCGGCTGGGCCTCGCGCTGGATGCGCGAGCAGGGCGCGGCCTCGGTTCTGGGTCTGGATCTGTCGCAAAACATGATCGAGCGTGCCAGGAGAGACACAGCGGATACGGCCATCGAGTATCGCATCGCCGATCTCGACACGCTGGACCTACCTGAGACGGCTTTCGACCTCGCCTACAGCGCGCTGACCTTTCACTATGTTCAGGATTTTGGCCGCCTCGTGCATGTGATCCGCAAAGCACTGGTTCCTGACGGGCATTTTGTCTTTACGATTGAGCATCCGATCTTCATGGCAGCGGCGCATGCGCACTGGATTTCCGATGAGGAGGGCCGCAAAACTTGGCCGGTCAATCGATATTCCGTCGAGGGTGAACGTCGGACGGACTGGTTCGCCAAGGGCGTTCTGAAATACCACAGGACGCTTGGCACTACCCTGAATACGCTGATCAGCGCGGGTTTTCAGATTCGGCAGGTCGAGGAGTTTGCCCCGACACGCGAGCAGATTCAGCAGGTGCCGCAATTGGCCGAAGAACTGGAGCGTCCTATGATGCTGATTGTGTCTGCGTCCACATCGATCGCCGGTAGTGCTTCGAAGTCTTTGTAATATACGGTCTGACTAGGTCTTGCCGGCCAGTACTGATGTCAGCCCCGCGTCACGCGTTGTCTTGCTGGTTCGTCTGCGGCCATCCCGGTGAAGCGAACCAAGGCCGTGTTGCTGACGGCAACAGTCCCGACGACTGCGAAAACCGTCTGCCACGGGGGTGAAGATATCCCCATCTGGGCGATTCCGTGCGTCGCGCTGTAACCGGCGAAGGTAGCAGGCGCGACATAGATGAGGATGATCAAGATTCTAAGCCAAGTCCATGGGAGGAAGGCGAGCGCGAGTTGGCCAATGCAAATGGTTGCACCGCCCGCCATGAGCCTTGCTACTGCGCCACCGAGCACTCCGGCGCCGGTGTGGAAGGTCCAGGTGCCGATCGTCAGGCCAACGAAGAAGGGCAGTGCGAAGACAGCGAGCGTAAACAGCAGCCAGCAGAAAAAGCCGATGCCGACGAGGCAAGCAGTGGTCCGAAGATGATCATGGTGGTGGTCTCCGTGAGATAAAAGTCTGACGGTCGCGCCTTCCATACGTGATCGGCTAGAATGGATAGTGAGTCGATGTGCGGTTGGGCGGCCGATCTGGCGGAGTTCAAGGGCACACCAACCGCTCGCTGATCACCATGCTGGAGATTGCCGGATGTGGTGCTGCTGCACGACGGAGGAACGGGCAACGAAGGCGAAGCCTGGCGCATCGTTCCGCGTTTCCTTGAGCAGCGCCTTCTGATTGGTGCCGAGCAGGCGCAAGTAATTCGTTCTGCCACGTTCCATGAAACGCAAAAAATTTGCGTGATAAACAATCTGGCCGGCGTCGGTATCTTCAAAGTAGACACGGACCTGCATGTAGTGCCGTCCGTCTCGAACTTTGCCGTCAAGAGAGACTGTCACAGCGCGGTTCCTCTTATTGCGCGTACAGGGACCCTTGTCTCACACAGAGGCGGTCTTCTGAGCAAGCGCCAAAATCTTGAGCTTGGCTCGAGCTGCCGGAAGCTGAGTCAGGGGCCTGAATGCGGCAGGCGTTGCGCTGCTGACGTCGACTTCGGACGAATATATCGAAGATCTATCGTCAACGCGTATTGCGGGCATCCAACCACAGCGCGCACAAGGCGGAGTTCTGCTGCTGCGGAAGCCGCATCTCTGGGATTTCGCGATGAGCGATGGCAGCCCCTTTCATCGGCAATCCATAGACCAACTATCCGCTTCCCAAGGACTCTCTACCACTGCGTGTTACATGGTGAACAACGAGGGCATCCGTCTCATTGGGCGACGGTGTTGCGTCGGATCGGACCGACGGCAGCACGCGCACGCCGCCGCCTCCCGCGCGTTCAGGCCGGCGCACATTAGTCTCCTCCCGCAGCGTCGCTGCGGTAGCGGCTGGTCGAGGTCTGGTAGTACTGCGCGCGGATGGCCGCCATGGCCTCGATCAACGGTGCCCAGGGCGCGGGAAAGCGTTCTTTGGCTATCACCCGATCCAGCATGCGCGTATGCCCGGCCAGCTCGTCGTTGAGGAACTCCACCACAGGCATAGCCGGATAGCGCTGCAGCAGCAGGATCGCCGCGTTGTCGGCTTCGCCGGCCGAGCTGTCCATGTCGCGTCCATGCAGATCGTTCTGCAGACGCCCTATCACGGAGATGAGCCGCAGGACCTGGCGAAACGCCGGACGCGCGCGCAAGGTCGCCATGTCCAGTCCCCACAGCAACGACAGGCAACAGAACACGTTCGCGTAGGCGATCGAATCGATGCCGTTGTGCAGGTACTCGGCGTAGGACCAGCGTCCCGCCCCTGCCGCCTGCGCGTGTCCGGCGCGCAGCGCCGCGCAGTAGCACCGGGTATCATCGAGAAGCTGAGCATAGTCGCGACGATCGTAGGCGAGCGCGGCCAACGAAGCGCGCAGCACAGCGCAACCCTCGAATCCGGGGAGCGCGCACGGCACGCCCTGCCCCAGTGCCTGCTCCACCGCGGCGAGCTGCTCCGGCGCGATCAGGCCAAGGTCGTTGCAATCGTCGAGCCAGAACAGCAGCGCCAGTTCGCGATAGAACGCCACGGTCAGCGTTTCGTCCTGCGGATCGCGGCCGGTGCGGGCGCTGATATCGTGCAGGCTCGGGTGGATGCGCTGCAGGATGTACTGGCCGCCCCTGACCGCTTCCACGGCGTGCTCATCGGCGAACCCGGTCAGGGAACGCCCCCATTCCAGCACCTGCTGCAGCGCGCGTTCGGTCTGAATCATGGCGCCGCTCCTGTTCCCTCGGCCAGGACGCGCCGCCCCCAATGAAGCGCCAGCCACAACCCGGCGAGTTCGGTCACGCGCACGACCCGGGTGGGGCAATACAGTTCCTTGCCGATCCACAGCGGAGTCTGCGGCAATGCATGCGCCGCATGGCGGGCGAGCATCCGCTCCAGCGCACGCGCCACCGCCTGCGCAATGCGCCGCCGCCCTGCCGGCTCTTCGCTCCCGTCCATCACGTGCAACGCGAATAGCGCATAGGCAGTTTCCTCGAATGTGGACGCGCGACCGGCGCCCCAACCGCCGTCGTCGCGCTGCGCCTGCAGCAGCGCCGCCAGCGCGCGCTCGTCGCGCCACCGGGGCTTGCCTTGCGCCAGCGCTGCGACCGCATGCGCGGTGGGATACAGCCACGAAACGTGCCATTTTTCGTTGTTCCAGAGACCGTGCGGGTTGCGATTGGCCTCGACGTAGGCGCTGGTGCCGGCGGCGGGCTTTCCCAACAGTTGCAACGCATGCAGGGCATGGATGTTGGTCGACACCGAGGCATTGCGCTCGCCGGGGAACGTGACGAACAGCTCGCCGATTTCGAAATGGCGCAACGCATCGAACGCCCGGTCGCGGCCTGCAAGGCGCAGGACGCACAACGCAACGGCGGTGTCGTCCGCATCTGCCGCGAAGTGCACGGCCGGGCCCAGACCGCGGACGCCCAGGCAAGCGTCGAGCTGCGCGACGATCACGCGCACCGCCGCGGCGAGCGCGGGATGCGCGAACAGACCGGCCAGATGCAAGGTGTACAGCGACCAGCATGGCTCGAACACATTGATCGGCCAGACGTTGGGAACGACACCTTCGATGCCGCTGCGCGTCGCTCGCGATGCCGCCTGCAGATACGCGTCGGCGCGCCCGACCTGCGGCGTGCTCCCCTGTGTCACGGCGTGCGCACGCCACGCGGCGGTGGCCGCCGGACTGATGCCGATGCTGCCGTCATCATCTGGCCATGCGGTGGTCGGCGACGCCCCCCAGGCTTCCCAGGAGTGCAGCAACGGATGGCCGCTCGGCAACGTCGCCACGGCCCCCCGCTTGACCCGCGCTTGCCGCAACGGCAACAGCGCCGGGTGGCGCGGAAACGCCTCGCCGCCCGGCAAGGATGCGGCCTCGTCGCAAAACCGCGGCAGGATGAGCTCCGCGCCGATCGGCGCGTCGTCCGGCACCGCATGCGCATAGGGATCGGGCTGGCGCTGGAGGAACCGCGTTGCAGCCTGGACAGCGTCGGCAGCACCGGGAAGCGAGTCGACACGCTGCAAAGCCAGCAACGCCGCCCACGTCGGCGCATGACGGAACAGCGGGAAGTCCGCTCTTCCCCATCCGCCATCGGCCTGTTGCTGCGCGATGAGCCACGCGTATGCGTCCTGCCGACCGGTGACGTTGCCGTGGAACTGCAGAGCTCGCGCCGTGTCGTAGACGGATGGACCGACGCTGCCGCCATCGCGCATCTCGCTCAGCAGGTGGCGCAATTCGGAAAGGATCTGTTCAGCCAGCGCGTTCACGCGGGATTTTCCTTCTGCAGACGGTTGACGGGAACCAGATCGGGCAGACGCCGCGCACGTCGCCGCAGGCCCGTCGCGGGCCGTGCTGGGCAACCGCTGCGATCGGCGCCGCGGACTCGGACACAGTGCAGCATGCACCGCTGCCGCCGGCCGATCGCACCGGCACAGGGCCGACGCCATGCGGACGGGTGCGCTCATGCGCATGGCGCGTGCTTGAACAGATACGCGTTGGCCCGCTGCAGGATCTGCGCCAACCGTTCCGCACGCGGCCCCAACGGGGCGACGGCCTCCCCCGCGTCGCGCAACAGATCCAGCACGAACTGGCGCGCTGCCTGCAGCCCCATGATCGACGCGCAGGTCGGCTTCCGCGCCGCCGCGTCCTTGCCGGGAGTCTTGCCCAGCGTCGCGGTATCCGCTGTCGCGTCGAGAATGTCGTCGATCACCTGCAAGGCCAGGCCGAAACAGGCGCTGTAGCGATCGAGCGCACAGTACAGCGCAGCGTGCGCGGCATCCTCCGCGATGGCGCATAGCGCGCCCATGCGAACGGATGCGCGCACTAGCGCTCCGCACTTCATCCGGTGCATCACCAGGATCCTGTCCAGCTCGACGTGCTTTCCAACCAGCGACAGATCCATGGCCTGCCCGCCCGCGGCACCCTTGGCGGACACCGCCTGCGCCAGTTCGCGCACGAGCGCGATACGGTTGTCGCCCGGCGCATCCAGGCTCGCCAGGGTCAGGAAGGCGTGCGCCTGCAGCGCATCGCCGACCAGGATCGCGGTGGCTTCGCCGAACTTGACGTGCACGGTCGGAAGGCCGCGGCGAAGCACGTCGTCGTCCATCGCGGGCAGATCGTCGTGGACCAACGTACAGGCGTGCATCATCTCGATGGCGGCACCGACGTCGTCGAGGATGTGCGCCGGCGTGTCGGCCAGTGCGCCGGCAGCCAAACAGAGCAAGGCGCGCGTGCGCTTGCCGCCATGCAAGGTGGCGTAGCGCATCGCCGCCATCAGCTCGGTCTCACCGTCGTCTTCAGCGCCGAGAAGACGCGCCAGCGCCTGTTCGACCCGCTTTGCGCCGTCCTGCATCCAGATCTCGGGCAGCAGCCTGCCGGATGCGCCGCGCGCCTGCGCGCCCAATCCGCCGTTCGCGGAAACGCCAGCTCGGTCGTCGTTTGGCGTGGAACCGGTCTGCATGTTGTTCATGTCCTTGTACCTGCCAGGAGACGGCCACGGCGAGCGGCGAGCCGCCGCGGTGTTGCGGGCCTCGCACCGAGCGCGCGGGCCGAGTGCAGCAATGCCGCGCGTCGCCGGCGCCGCTGCCTCACCACACGGGGCATGCGATGCCAGCTCATGAGAATCCGATGCGGATAGTCATGGACGGATGTGCGGTCGGGTAATAGCGCCGGCCTTTTTCGACGCCGCTCAGCAACCGCGGTCGCACCCCGGCCTCGTGCATGGTCAGCGCCAAGGCGATACAGAACTGCACCAGGCTAGCCATGCCAGGTGGTAGCCCATGCAGACGTGTGGGCCGGTACCGAACTGCAGCATGTCCACCGGCCGGATGGGTTCGGTGCGTTGCAGCCACCGCGCCAGCCGAAACTGATCGGGCGCCTCGTGCAGCAGCGCCGAGGTCGAGAAATGCAGCAGCGGGATGCACAGATCGGTGCCCGCAGGAATGCGCCGTTGGCCGAGTCGCAATTCACGCAGTGCGCGACGCACTAGGAGCGGCGTCGGCGGATGCACGCGCAGCGTCTCGCGGAACAGCGCCTCGGCGACCGGACACTGCACCAGGTCCGCGTGCCGGGTCGGCACCCCGCCTACGCGTTGCGCCTCCTCGACCAGGGCGTCCCACAACCCAGGCTGCCGCGCTAGCTCGATCACCATCCAGGCCATCGTCGAGGCGGTGGTGTCGTGACCACCAAGCAGCAGCAAGCGGATAT
>Ga0214545_1010727_pt1 | contig 13082 bp, 12 predicted proteins | sample CNSS4metaG_FD_160064 | JGI IMG/M metagenome (GOLD analysis project Ga0214545, IMG submission 160064) | Root nodule microbial communities from cowpea collected in UCLA plant growth center, Los Angeles, California, USA - CNSS4 | ecosystem: Host-associated > Plants > Roots > Nodule | place: USA... | reverse complement strand
TTGCAAGTCTATATACACAATTATTTGGTTCACAAAAAAGTGTAAGCAACTTTAAGTTTCATAATATTACAATTCTTCATGTATATACATCAGTTCAAGATATCTCAGTAGTCAAAATAACACTCATAAATTCAACGTGTAAAGAATTTTGAATTTTCATATAAAAAGCGAAAATAATTGATAAAAGTATATTGAAAAAGAGGTCATTTATATATTATAATTTGAAGAGACTTTTGCAAAATAGGAAACACATGAAAGGATTATGTACAAACAAGGAAATGGTAATTTGTCAAAGAATTGAGAAGATTGGTTGTTCAATTTTAATTAAGTAAGATGTCACAAAGAATGCAATGAAGTTGAAATTGTTTATTGCGCATATTTTTCCACACTAAACAAAAAGTGTAAGACCCATTTATTTTCTGCCTTTTATTGTAAGGGCTGCCCCAATCTTGTTGGGCCTAAGGGTTGGCCCAAAGGGGAAGATCAGACCTAATCTACCCTAAACCTAAACTTTGTGCACACTTTCAAAAAACAGAACCCTCACACCCTTAGAGCGGCTATCGCTTTCCTTTGCTAGGGTTTTAGATCCCGTTCGTTCCCAAGTGCAAATAGCTCTCTTCTGTCCATGTAAGTTGATCTCAGCCATGCTCTTCTTCCTTCAAAGTACTCTTCGTAAGTCCAGCTAGGGTTCGTACTGATAAACCCGTTTAACTCTGTCCGCTTCACTTTTACAGTGTTGTAATCTCTTTCTAGAGTCGTGGTGTTCCGCTGTTCGGTGTCGTGATCTTATTCTAGCTCATTCCAGGTAAGGGAAGCTAGGGATCTTTGTTAAAGTATGTTTCTTGCACTTTTTGCCACTATTTTTATGATTCGTACGATTGTGGTGCCATTGTGAAATATTGAATGGATGTATACTACTGTTTGGAGTGTGTTTGGATGGCTGTGCAGGATGAACAGTGGCGAAACTCGACGTTCTCGCCCAAGCGACCCGGTCTTGCCTAGGCGAGACTTGTAGAAAACAGGCCCAAAATCGCGCTCAAGCTCTCGCTCAAGCGAAGAGCTTTCGTTTGAGCGAGACACCATCTCGCTTAGGCGAGAGAGGCTCGCCTAAGTGAGGAAGCGTGGGGCTTTGAGGTATGTTGTTGTAGGCGTAGCTCAGGCGAGGAAGCTCTTTTTGGGCGAGGGATATTCTCGCCCAAGCGAGAATCCGCGAGTCTCGCAGGGTTTCCCTGATGACAGTCTCGCCTAAGCGAGACCTTGTGGCTTGGGCGAGACTGGCACGGGACTTCTCTATCTAACCGTTCCTTTCATGTTTTTGGGCCCTTAATTGCATGTTTGGCTTGGTATGCTTTACCGTGAGTATGAACTATATGAATTGATTGACCTTGTATGAATAAGATGGAATTATTATTCATGAGTTTTAACATGAGGTGAGCATGATGTTTGTATGGGGTGATTCATGGAAATTAAAATGATGGGTTTGGTATGGATTTGACATGAGACATGAGTGAAGGTGGATTAATGAATGTGGCATGGTGTCGGTAGGAAATACACTTCTACATTCGTGATTTGTGAAGGATGAGTGGAATGGATTCAATATGGAATACAAGTGAGGATGGATTGTAAAGGTTGACATGATATATATATATATATATATATATATATATATACTTGTGCATGTTAAATATTACTTGTTTGATTATGATTGGTCCATGGTTAGTGCGTAATTCCTTGAAATCTCCAGGTGGGGTTTTAGGGTCGCGCTTCAGTGGTCGGGACGTAATTTCATGGCCCATGTTAGTGGGTGTCCATGGTGGTGCCCCATCTATATAATTTGGTAAGGATTCAAGGTAAGGATTACATCCTGACACTCTAAGGAGTTAGTTAGTCTCACTTAGAGTGAACTGACTCTTGTGGTGAGAGTAGCAGAAGGCTTGAAATTCATTAAGGGCTAACCTTTTGTGTGGGGGATTGATTCATTGTAACACTTGTAACACACAGCTCGGGGGTGAGCAGAGGTATCCACCACAAGTGCAAGCATCCGCTGAATCCGACCAGATTATATGTAATCCGGATGAGTCGAGTCAAGTCTTAGTGTATTGATTGAAAGGTCATAACATGCTTGGATGATGTATGTATATTGGACTGTGATGGTATATCTAATTGCATGATAAAACGACTTTTGGCTCTAGCTTACCCTTCTATTTTGTTGTGTGTTCTACTGTGTGGTTCTCTCTTTTGCGATGTTCATCAACTTGTTGATGTGAGCAAATGCGAGGAACACCCATGGCTAACAAGGAGGTGATGGTTCCGCTGCTTAGTCGACTGGACTTGGGCTTTTCTTTTTATGTCTTTTGCTAGGGCTATGACCTATGTATTATTTGATATGTATTGTGTTTCTGGTTACTTTAGGCCTCGTACTTCGTCTTGTTTGGCATCGTGGTGGGCTCTAGGATTTCCTTTTCATAACTCTTGGATATCTTTAGGGAGTGAGTCCCTACTCTGCATCTCTGTTCTTATTATTATTTTTGTGTGACGTGTCATTGAAGTAAGTTTATTTATTTAGATGGGACGTTACAAAAAGCGGGTTTCTGCAATACATAGTTTAGATTTCGTGTAATTAAAAAATAACTAAATTATAGTCTCAATAAGATCTATATCTAGTTTCTCGTTTTGTATTGTTTTGGTCTAGACTATTCTCAACTTAGTTATTAAATGGTGAGATTAATCATAATTCAAGTTTAAGTGTGAGAATATACGATCTATTATTATTTTGGATGGACAAACAAATCGACAACAAAATCAACCTCATAAAGATATATCAGTAAACATGCATTCTATGATTTACGGCGTTTGAAACATTTTAAAATAAATGTTTAAAATATTAATTAAACTTAATAAAATTGGTTAAAAAATTAAATTTGCATATTTTTAAAATTGAAAGGTTAAATTAGATTAAAATTTTAAAAATAAATTAATTTTAATATTTATTTAAAATTAAACATGAATCAAAAATATAATTAGTCCTATTAAATGGTTGCTTTCAAAATCAACTTCACCTCACTTCCATGGAGATAAACCAGAAAAAGGTTTAAACTGTAGCAATCAATTTTTATCCATTCATTTAAAGCCGCAACAATGGACTTATAATCCAAGTTAGTTCATAAGCTTATGACCTACCTGTTTTTAAAATAATTGTTATAATTTGTTTTTAAAAATTCAATCATTCGGATGTTTATACCAACTTCAAAACAAATATAGGGAATGTGGTCTATATGCTATATACTGATTTCAAAAAGGAAAAACTTAAATAAGAAGAACTTATAGTCACCATATACTTTCATAAGCCTCTAAATTTTTGCTTAAGGAAATTAGCATTAGGTCTAAGGCCCATTAAATTTTTTTTAATTCTTTTTCTGCCCTAAAGTTAGTGGACTGCCCTTGTAAGTGGGCCTAAGGCCGGCTCAACAGATAAGGTCCCCAAGTCTGCCGTAAACCTAACATTTCTCTCATTTTCAGAAACTGTCCCTAATCCTAAAGAGCCGCAGCCGCACTTCTGCTAGGGTTTACCTCCTTACAATTTCAAGTTCGATTAAGTTGTTCCTACGCCACGTAAGTACTTTCTTTTAGGTTGTGTGATTTCTATCAGCCTTCTTCGTCTTTGACAGTTAGGGTTTCTTAATATTCTGGCCTTTGTTCCGTTTATCCATTGTTTTCAGCTCTTTAGCCGCTCCCAGGGCAACAGTGCTTGCTATCGTGCCGCCAAGGCTTCTGTTAAACCTTCCTCCAGGTACGAGAAGTTAGGATTTCGAGTTTGAGTCGTCTTTGATTTGTTTTTGAGCTTGTTGAATGTTTGTATGGATAAAATCGTTGTTTGTGGTGCGTGGGATATCTTGTATGATCGGTGGGTTCGGAATTATAGCTGCTGTAGGTGAAACAGTGGCGAGACCTGTTAATCTCGCCCAAGCGAGCCAATCTCACCTAGGCGAGACAAACAGGGATTCGCCCAAACCAGTTTGCGCGAAGGGTCGCCCAGGCGACCCACTCAAATTTTTGAGCGAGCAAACATCTCGCCCAAGCGAGAGGGGTCTCACCTAAGCGAGATCCCGCGTTGGTTTCTAGATGCTCTTTCGAGCCCTCGCCTAGGCGAAGGGGGTTCGCCTGAGTGAGCTCGTCTCGCCTGAGCGAGACTCTTCAACCTGAGCAAGGGGCTGGGCGAGACCAGGTGCTATTTGGATGCTTGTTTGTTCTTGAATGATTGATATTGGCTTGAGCATGAACGTTATGATGAGAAATATGTATATATATATACACTGGTGCATTAAGTAAGTTTGGCATGATTCATGAATTGTAGATGATGGGTTTGGTATGAGAATTGTCATGTGAATTAAATGAGATGGGTATTATTAAAGTGGCATGATAACATGATGAGTTGGATCTTACTTACATGGATAAACTATGATGTGTTGGAATGAGTTGGGCCTGGATCATGAAAGGCGTTGGCTTCAAAGGTTGGTACGAGTGATGTATATCTATGCATGGTAATTATTATTTGGCTATGTGAATGTAGTTGATCTGTGTCAGTGCATAATTCCTTGGGGTCTCTAGGTGAGACTTTCAGGGTCGCGCTTCAGTGGTCGGGACATAATTCCATGGCCCCTGTTAGTGGGTGTCCATGGTGGTACCCCATCTGTATAACTGGGTAAGGATTCAAGGTAAGGATTGCATCTTCACACTCTAAGGGGTCAGTTAGTCTCACTTAGAGCGGACTAACCCATGTGGTGAGAGTAGTAGGAGGCCTGAAATCTATTAAGTGCTAACCTTGTGGTGAGGGAAATTTGATTCATTATAACACTTGTAACACATAGCTCGGGGTTGAGCAGAGGTATCCACCACAAGTGCAAGCATCCGCTGAATCCGACCAGGTTATACGTATCCAGATGAGTCGAGTCGAGTCGTAGTGTATTGAATGAAGAGTCATGGCATGCTTGGTTGTTGTATGGATATGGTATGGTGAAAATATAATTGACTGTATGATGAATATGTTATTGGCTCTAGCTTACCAGTTTTGTTGTATGATTGTGTTGTATGTGGCTGTTCTTTCTTGCGATGATCATCAATTTGATTGATGGGAGCAGATGGGCGAGGTTCTCGTGGTCAACAAGGGTATGGTGATGCCGCTGCTTAACCATCTGGGCTGGAGTTACTTTCTTCATGATTTTCTTTATGGCTATGGCCCATGTATTGTGTTATGCTTTTCTACTCTATTCTCTTTCGTTAGACTTGTATATGGTTTCCGTCGGCATCGTGGTGTGCCCAGGTTACAGGGGTTGTGTTAAGGACCCCCAAGACTACGCTACAGTACTATTATTGTGTGACGTTTCCTTTAATTTCGCTTAATAATTAAATGGGACGTTACATTAGGTCTTCATTAAACACTAGAAAACATATCTTCAAAGGAAACAATATAATAACTTTAAGCTTTTATATATAAATAAGATACATATAATTTAAAATATAAATACTATCAAATTTATTTAAACGTGTTGTATAATTATTATATTATAATTGTACTATACCTAGGCAGACCAGGATAACTACACGATCAAACGTCCAGGATAATCTTTAAATGCATGTGCACAATAGTAATATTTAGTACCTGGATTGTCATACATATACGATATGGTGTTGTTCAAGCTTCCAAACCAGATTTTTTTAACAAATGTTGCATAAATTGATGTTAAAAGTGATGTGACGAGTATGCCTCTTGAAAATGATTTCATTTTTGGAATATTCCTCATCCTCACCATTTTCAACTTAGGCAAAGATAAAGTTGAACTTTGGCTGTAGAAACAAGCCAACATTGGAAGATCCTTCATTACAAGACATTATGGGTTTGGGAAAAATGATGGACACATTTTCATCTTCAGATATATCACTATATATGACCTCTTCCATTTTATCACATTTGCACAATTTGAGTATTTTGAGTTTTCCAAGATTTTTTACTGAAGAAAGTGAGAATAAACTTTGGAGGTTATCACAGTGAAAAATGTAAATTGACACCAAATTTGAGAAAAATGAAACTTGAGGTTTCTTATTCCAAACATACTTCAATTCGATTAGGTTAATCAATGTTAACACCTCTAGTTGAGGAAGTATTTCATGAATTTTATGATCAAGATTGTCATCTTCAAAATCAAATACCTCCGTCAATAATTCACATTTGTTCAAAGTTAATTTTCTCAAATTCTTGAATCTCGTGATCATGCTTGAGGAGATAGCACTCAACAATTTGTTGTTGTTGGTCAAAATTAGATTTTCAAGTTCACAGAATGATTTAGACGGATAATTCCAGTGCCAAAGCTTCTCTACATTCATATTGATCACATAAAGTATCTTCAATTTTTCCACCAACAACTACAAGAAACAAGTAGTAATTTAAGGTTGTAGGCCTATACATGAATTTAAACTAAGTAGAATGAACTACATTATGTTGATAGTTTTTCATAATACCATGGTATGCACTTATATTACTAAATTCCATACTTTTATTCCATCATCAATACGATAAGTAATTAATATATCAAATGACAAGAAGGAAAACATGTGATTTCAATGAAAAATACACTTCATAAATAGTTTGTAATTTAAACTTACTGAACTTGGGAAGAAGTAATTTGTTGTAGATGATTCTTCAAGAGCTTTGGAATCTTAAATAAAAGAGATCATAGTAGGACAATTTGCTATTTTTAATGTTTGTAGGGAAGGAAATTCTGATATAGAAGGAAAGACAATAGAGAGATTGGGTAGATTTTCAAGAGAAACGTCCTTCAATTCATGAAAGGTGAGTTTCCCACTCATTCCCTCCACTTCTTCTTCTTCTGCAATAATAATTGTATCCAACACCTCACAATCATAAATTTCCAGATTTGTTAGTTTTAGAGGACTTGAAGCATATTAAGAGACTTACATTGCTTCACTTGTAGGAGTTTTAGGTTTTGATAGAACCTGGAAATATCTTTGTTAACAATGCAAGTTAACTTTGGAAGATCAATCAAAGTTAGTTCACACAGTTGTTGTAAAAGGTGTGTGGAACAAGATATTTCTTGACGAATATTAAATATTATTTTCAATTCCTTATAGTGACTTACAACAAGTTTCTTCAAGTTCCTCAACTCTTGTAGTGTCTCAGAGTAAATGACACAAACCAGGTCGTCATAACTGTCAAACACAATCTCATTCAATTCAAAGAAAGACTTCCAATTCATCGTTAGGTTTTCATATGGATCTACAAATCCTGTAGTAAATTTTGTCAAGATTGGACATTTTGCTATCATCAAAGATTTTAGACTTGAGAATTCTAAATGACCATTGTAGATTTGTCTCAGCTTTGGGAGAGACTTAAACTCCAACTTGCTCAGTGATGGGAGGTTAGTTCTTGTCCTACCTTTATTAAAATGATCCACAAAAATGTAATATATAAGTCTTCACATTTTTCTATAATTAATTCCTTAAGTTGGTCAAGCTTCTCCGGTGGATACAGATAAAATATATATTGGAGAGAGGAAACATCTATGATATGTAAAATTTGTAGGTTTTCGAGGTCAATATCTTTTAGATCATCATTGTATCACATACTATTTAATTTGGTTTTTATTAATTTTAGTTCCTTTAGCTGTGTGAAAATTTTGTCATCTTCATCCCTTCTATTAAAACAAAAAAAAAGTTTAGCAAACACTTTTCAATGTTGATAATTTCAAATTTGTGAGACCTGTATGCTAACATACTAAGAAAATTATCCAACCAGAATTTTTCATAACAATTATTTACTCGAAGAATTTGAAGGTTGGTGAAATGGGAACTTTGAAGATTATAGCACATCTTTTTGAACTCTTCATTGTTATATATATTGTACTCAGTAATCAGTGAGAATTTGTCATCCTGCATTAATTTTTTGAGAATTCATCATCAAACTAAAAATATGTTGTATGTCTTATTGTGATAAATAATGTTTGAGAGAGAACTAACCAATAATTCAAAAAGATATGCAAGCTTGGTGTGAGGGTCAATTTGCACTTCATCATTTTCTGTTATTAGTATCGATTTTAACTGTGACTCTTTTATTTTAAGGCCCATTTTCTTCTTTGCCCTAAATTGTAAATGACTGTCCCAAAATCGTTTGGGCCTAGGGCTGGTCCAAAGGGAGTCTAGACCTAATCTGCCTTAACACTCTCACTTTCACTCACTTCACAAAAACACAATCGTCTCTTTCTTCCTTTCAGAACGCTCTGCTAGGGTTACTCACGGCTCTTGGTCAAGCTAGCTCTAAGCTCAGCTCGTCTTCACGTAAGTTAAACCTCAACCTCTATTGGTTCCCTTTAAAGTTCTTTTTGTATTTTTCCGCTAGAGGTCCACTTTAGTAACCTTGTTCCTGTTCTGTGCTACTGGTTCCACTCTTAGATCTACTCTTGGAGTTGCCGGTCCCGTTGGTTTAAGAGTCGAAGCCCGATATTAGCTCTTTTCTAGGTAAGGGAAGCTAGAGCTTGTGCATTTACTTTGATTTGTTTGGGCTTTCCTTGTCATTGTTCCATGATTTATGCCTAATATGTTGTGATTGAACTGTGAAATACTTGGTTTGTTGGTTGGGTGCGAATGTGTGGTTGTTACAGGGAGAACAGTGGCGAGACCTATTACTCTCGCCCAAGCAAGACTGACTCGCCTAGGTGAGACGTGCAGAAACAAGCCAGGATTACCCTCGAACTCTCGCTCAGGCGGAGAGCTCTTGTTTTGAGCAAGGCACTATGTCACTCAGGCGAGAAACGCTCGCCTAAGCGAGAATGCGGAAGCCATGGTGTGCTGCTGCTGTCTTAGCCCAGGCGAGGAACCTCACCTTTGGGCGAGGGGTGGTCTCGCTCAGCCAAGGAGGGCTCGCCTGAGCGAGCACGCGAAAAACCTCCCAGGGCTTCTGTCGTGACTCGCCTAAGCGAGGGCCTGTAGCTTGAGCGAGGAAACTCCTCTCGCTTGAGCGAGGGCCTCTAGCTTAAGCGAGATACGCTGTAGGCCATGTTGTTCTCCTCACATGGTTGTGATGGGTTTGTTGTTTGGTTGGTTCGTTTTATTTAAAGTATGATACATATGATTATGCATGCAAAATCTGTGGGTATGAATTTGAGGTTGATGAGTTAGTGTGATCTTGAAATGTAAAATAAATGAAATGGTTGGTAATTTTAGTGGCATGGCGTTGGAATGAAATACACTACTATGTTCATGAAATTGGGAAGGATGAGTTGGTATGGATTCAACATGGAAAATAAATGAGGACTAGTTATAAAGGTTGGCATATGATTTACGTGTATGATAAATATGACTTGAATGATTGAGTATGTTTGGCATGTGGTCAGTACGTAATTCCTTGAAATCTCTATGTGAGATTTCAGGGTCGTGCTTCAGTGGTCGGGACGTAATTCCATGGCCCCTGTTAGTGGGAGTCCATGGTGGTACCCCATCTATATCGTTTGGTAAGGATTCAAGGTAAGGTTGCATCCTGACACTCTAAGGAGTCAGTTAGTCTCACTTAGAGCGGACTGACTCTCGTGGTGATAGTACCAGGAGGCCTGAAACTCATTAAGGACTAACCTTGTGTGTGGGGGATTGAAACATTGTAACACTTGGAACACTTAGCTCGGGGGTGAGCAAGGTAATCCACCACAAGTGCAAGCATCCGCTGAATCCGACTAGACTATATGTATCCGGATGAGTCGAGTCAGAGTCTAGTATATTGTTTGAGGAGTCATAACATGTTTGGATGATATATACACTATTTGGTTGTGAAATGGCATGTGACTGCTTGATGAACTGTTTCTACTCTAGCTTACCCTGTTTGTTTGTTTGATTGTCTTGTGTGTGGTTCTTCTCCTTTTGCGATGATCATCAATTTATTGATGTGAGCAGATGCGAGAGGTTCTCGGGGTCAACAAGGGAATGGTGACTCCACTGCTTAGCCCGCTTGGGTTGGATCCTTCTTAATGAATTTTCTTTTAGGGCCACGACCCATGTATTAGCTACCCCTTTAAATTCCCGATTTTTATTACTGCTGAATATTTGTATTTGGTTCAGTTTGTTATCGTTACGCGTTTGGATAATTGTGTGGAGTTACTTTTAAACTCCGTAACTGCGCTACGATGTTATTTTAGTGTGACGCTTCCTTTAATTACGCCATTAATTAAATGAGGTGTTACATTTATCATTCCCAAACCAAAGTTCTTGATGTCGGGACAATGGTCCAACACCACATTCTCTAATGATGACCATTTAACAATATCTCCTGAGGAAAAGCTTCTTAGATTAGGTAAGTCTTTAAGATGCACTTTCTTCATTTCACAAAATTCAACTGGAATTGTGGCTTCTCTGGCGTTATAAATATCGCCATGTATTTTCTGTACATAAATAAAATCCTTATGAGGATTTTGGGTTGTAAACAAAAATATATAAAAGAAAACAAGGGTTTTTAGATATCCACCAAGGAACACAATATTTTTATTAAAAAATTGAATGTATTTTTACTCTATTTTATAATGTACTTTTGTAACTATCGAAATGATTCATCAACATATACCTACTTTACTTGAAATTCACCAACATTTATTTTATTATGTGTACTTCTTCAATTTCAATATTGAAACTTTATTTACTTTTGTGTTTGTGTGAAACAATATAATATTATAGTGTTTAAATAAGTACTGCAGTAGTTTTTTTTTTTTTTTTTTAGCAAAAAATATATGATGATTAAAAAGAGCACTTATAAGGTACTATAATCCTTTTACAAGATACATAACTTGTTTGCAGTAGTTATTTTTAAATAAAAAAAATGCTTTGATAACTAATACAATAATATAAATAGATTATGGGTAAATTAAATGAAGTTGGGGCTGTTAACATATTATTTTCTTTTTAAATGTATGTGTCATAATGTCTGAGCTAAAAGTTTAGGAAATGATAAATTCTCACCTTTATATAAACTGTCGTGTCCTCGTCGAAGCCAAGAATTCGAAGTCTACGACATATACGATACCTCCTCTCTATCTCTCGAATAAATATTCTTCGTGCCTCTCTTCAAATCAAACATTTGAATACACTCTTTTTCATAATTTAATTTTATTCAAATTTGCTTAATTTTACAGGTCTCACATGAGTAATGAGAAAGATTGTGTTTTCTTTTAGTTTCTTTTATGATATATAATAGGAAATAATCTTTTGAAACCTTCTTCATGCACTATTTATCGGAAATGACGTAATGTAAGGCCCAATTTTATTTCCGTCCTAATGTTTAAGGGTTGGTCTTAATCTGTTGGGCCTAAGGGTTGGCCCATAAGGTGCTAAGGCCCTAAAGCTGCTAGGGTTTCCAATTCTGATTCTTTCTTGCAAAAACAGAACCCTAAGCACTGCCCCTCTCCCCAGAAGCTCTGCTAGGGTTTGATCCTACGCCCCTTTCAAGCTAGCCAAACCACGTTCTCCTATCACGTATATTGTTCCTGAATAGTTCTCATGGTTCTGCTGGGCTTACCGTAGCAACCTTGCTATTTTTGTGTCTTTATTCACAGCTCTTGGGTCCGTTTTCGAAGCTGTTGGGTTCGTTGAGTCAGGTGTCGAAGTTGTTGCTAAACCCTTTCCAGGTAAGGGAAGCTTGAGCTTATAGTTTCCTGTGATTTTCGTATGCTTCTGGGTCTGAATCATGTGCGTGATGTATGCTCATGGTTGATTGTGTGATAGTGGTGAATACATGATTTCTGTTGATGTTGCGTGCTGTGTCTTCGCGTGTGTGCAGTAGTGGGCACTATCTTTCTCGCCCAGGCGAGCGTGTCTCGCCTAGGCGAGACTAACAAAGGCTCGCCCAGGCTTTTGTGTGCAAACTGTTGCCCAGGCGACTGGTTTTCATTTTGAGCGAGGCGTGATCTTGCCTAGGCGAGAATGGACATGCTTGAGCGAGAATCCGTAGGGACCGCTGTTCAAAGGCTCAAGCTCTCGCCTAGGCGAGGAGGAGCTCGCCTGAGCGAGGCCTTCTAGCCTGAGTGAGACTGGGGCAGCTTGGTGTTAAGGTGTGAATGGCCTACTTGTATGGTTGCTTGTTGTATGAATTGGGAAGTATGAAATATATGAATTGCTGTTTATGCATGATATTGGTATTATCGGGACTTTCTGATATGTTGGTGAAACACGTAGAAAGCGTGAGTAGGACGTAATCCCATGGCTCTTGTAGGGAGAGCTTATAGAGGTGCCCCACCTAATGGACGTAATTCCTTGGACCCTCCTAGGGGAAGTCCATGGTGGTACCTCATCTATTGGACTTAATTCCACGAACCTCGAGGTGAGAGTTCATGGTGGTGCCTACACAACAAGACGTAATTCCACGAAGATAATGTGGTGGTGCCTCACGGCCAGGACGTAATTCCACGAAGGCCGTGTGGTGGTGCCTCTTGTAAGGGTGTAATTTCGCGAAGGCCTCGTGGTGACGCCTCACTGCTAGGACATAATTCCACTGTTTTGTGGTGGTACCTCATTACACGTATCCGGATTGTCTAGTTTTGGAATGGTAGTGTTTCGGTACCTCCTGTGTGGTTTTCCATGATCTATGCTTGACTATGTGTTTTGACGTTGTATGTTATGATGTAATTATCTGGTGCTCTAGCTTACCCTTTCGCTGGTTTGTATGATTGTGTGTGGTTTTCCTCCTTTGCAATGATCATCAATTTTATTGATGTGAGCATATGTGAAAACCCATGGCAGTGACAATGATAGTAGAGATGCAACAGCTTGAGGGTTATGGATGGATATTGAGGCTAGAAGCCATGGCAACCTTGAAGATGAGTGAATGTGTGCCGCCACTTGCTATGCAAGATAAGGCTTAAAAGTATTCACTCCCAAGGGAGGAAACTCTCACAAATGGTTGAGACACAAGAGTGTTTTTACTTCAAAATGTTCAACCCTTTTACATGTCTAGGAGCACCCCTTATATAGAAGAGTTTAGGGGCCTCTAAGCAAATAAAAGATACCTAAGGATGTCTCTACAAAAAACCTAACCC
>Ga0214545_1010726_pt1 | contig 13083 bp, 3 predicted proteins | sample CNSS4metaG_FD_160064 | JGI IMG/M metagenome (GOLD analysis project Ga0214545, IMG submission 160064) | Root nodule microbial communities from cowpea collected in UCLA plant growth center, Los Angeles, California, USA - CNSS4 | ecosystem: Host-associated > Plants > Roots > Nodule | place: USA... | reverse complement strand
TACTTCTTAAAATTTTTTTTTTTTTTTTTTGAAGATTTTCGTTTTCACAAATAGTAAAGTTTACTTCGATTATTATCGAATGGCATTTTTTTCTTTCTCATATATAGGTCAACTTCAAACTCTAAATTAGTCAATAAGAGAAAGGAAAATAAATGGTATAATAAGGGACGAAATTTAGGTGCAACTTTAAAAAAAACAGTTTAGTTGTAAACAAAACTAAGTTTTGTCTTTATATTGACAGGAATTTTATTTAACTTTCATTAAGTTTATCACACGTGAACTTGTCAATTTGAACACACGTAAGTTAAGGTTAAAAAAGTTCACAAGACTAAAATGTTCACATAAAGAAAAATTCATATGACTAAAACAATCTCAAAAGTTTCATAGGTGAGGACCAACCCACGGGTTAGTCTATGTGAATTGGTCTAAGATTAAGATAGATAGTATTGGATTAGACTTGTGTTGAGTCGACTTTATCCTTGATGCAAGCCAACTCAACTATACCATTCAGGTTGGGCCAATTCACATTGATTCTCGATCCAAGTTGACTTGGATAGACCTTTAGACAAGATGACTTGACTCAACCTTCGTCCTGTGTTTGGTTTAACCAGATGACTTGGTTTATATCGTGTTTGACATTCATCTTGGCCCGTTCGATTTGACCTTTGACTCGAGTCCTACTCGACCTTTATCATGGCTTGACTTGACTTGGTCATACTTTGAACTTCAATTTGGACAAATTTAGTTTAAATTTTGATCTGGACAAACTTAGGTCAACTTTGAAGTTAGGATGAATCTTTTCTATCTTTGACCCATGATGAAATATTTAGGAATTAATTAAAATCTTATTGTTGGACCAAATCCACTTTGATTCTAACTCTAATCCACTTTAAGAGGAGGCTTTGGGAGTTTGGAATATGATTTTGGCCCTCTTATTTGGTGGTTCTATAAAAGAAAACTTATTTATAAGTGGGTTAAGATTGACCTATAAATTATGAATCAAATTGATACCTATAGGTTGTTGAGGATTACTTAATAGAAGAATAAAAAACAATATTTTCAAGTACAAATCAGAGCATAAAATTTAAATTAAAATATACAAGAAATTTAAAATGGTTTCACACCTTAAGACCTACCTATATAAATCTTTAACATGTATTTTTTTTTTTGGAAAAAACGGTAAAGTACAATTTTCTTTTTTTGCAAAAATTGCAATATTTCTCGTGGAGCAAACCGTCTCTTAAAATTTTTTTGAAAAAATTGTTTTACAATTTCTTTGTTAAAAAACTTTGTACAATTTTTCTCGTAAACTCTCAACAAAAATTGCAAATTCTTACACAACTGCTCTGGTCTCTGTGACGACAACTCAACTACCCATACCCAATGTATATAAAAGAGAATTGTGGTAACAACTAAGAAATCCATTCTTTTATACTTCAAATATTTATTTTATTTCAATATGACTCCATGAATAACAAACGCTGAAAAAGTCTTGAAATAAATAATAGACACTGAAAATAGTATAGTAACTTTTTTCATTATTACTTTATTTTTTGTATATTCTGACAAAACTAGTATTTTTACTAAATTATCTTCTTTCTTAAACAACACTGGTTGGAGCCGAAGTGCAAACATTATTTTATAAGACAAATTCATGAGTTGAAATTAAATTCTTAAATAATATGATAATTTTATTGTAGTTATATTTAAAGGAAATTGATATCGTAATAGGATAAAATTGAATAAAGGATAAGTGAGGTGGATTTGGGGTGAAGAGAATGCAGAAGCTTGAGGATTGTGGTGTAGGGGGGGCCTGATTGAACATTGGAAATGGAGAAATCCTGATGATGCATTGTAAAAATCCATTGACATATAAAAGAGTACAATATTATTGATTCAATTCAATCATTTAATTTTTAGAGTCCAGTTTGTCCTTTTGCGGCATAAAATCCTTCGTTGCATCAACTCAGGTCAGGTTTGTCCAGTTCCACAGTTTGCTCATAACTTGTTTGTTTCTTTGCCACGCATCTTTACCATTTTGACCTATCACAGATAGTTAGGAATTCAAGGAATTCAAGTGTGAGTCTAAGTCTCATATTGACCAGAAATGAAAAAGTAAAGCACTATATAAAAATAAAGACCCATTACCTTAAAGTTTTGGGTTGAGAGTGATGTCAGTGTCTTATGAAGTTAGACTCAGATCTCATTGGTGTTGTTCTCCCCAGTGAAACCCCCTCTGTAAAACCTGACAAGTGATATCAAAACCAATGATTACCAATATAGTTGAAGGGACTCACCCTTAAAAAAAAGATTGTTAGGAATCCAAGTATGACTCCTCTGTAAAACCTGACTCAGATATCTATCATTCTGAAAAGAAAATATCAAATTTGATCAGAAATTGTTGCAACAGAATAAACAATGGTAGATACTGGTATGAAAGAGGGTAAATATGGAAATGAAAGGGGTCCAAAGAAAGAAAAAAAGGTATTGAAGTCACATGGTCCCAAAATGTAATAGTATATAGTATTTTGATGGCATCCACAGGGAGAGAGAGAGAGAAAGTACAACAGAGGAGTGCAGAGTGAGGTTTGTTTTGGAGTGCACAAAGATAACAACCTCTGGCAGTAGAAGTGATATATGAGAATCACAGACAGAAGGCAAAAATCCGTACTATGAATGGTAGCATATTTGTGCAGATAATGTAGACAGACCAATAATATAATAATAGTGGTGTGATGTATTGTATATTTCGACTCATCTTAACCCTCGTGAATCGAGGGGCAGTGTTTGCACTTTTTCAGTTAAAAACAGTTATCTGTGGTGACCAACTTTACTTTTTCTCCACCATCCCCAAGATTTTATTTCTTCGCACCAAGCAATACAGTAATTTATTCAACTTCTTCATATGCATGTCTGCTTTTATGCACAAATGAAGAAGCTGAACACCAAGTACTACGTTTTATGCTGTGTGTTTTGTCCCATTAAAACCATCCTTGTCCACTTATGTCTCTTCCCAATGCCCCCTCATCCTATGTTTAACATTTACTTTTTTTTTTCTTTCTTTATTCCATTAATTAACCCCTTCCTTCTTTCCTTTAACTATGGTAAATAAAGTTAGTCTATACAAATCTTATCGTTTCCGTAGGTTTGCTTGCTTCATCATTTTGCGGATCATGGCTTTTAACCTACTCTCACTAATTTATGATTATTTAATTTAAATGTATGACGCTTTTGTTTTTATATTCTTTGCTTTTAACTTTTCATTTTTTGGATTTTTATCGGGCCCACTCATTTTATTTATTTTTTAAAATTTGTATTTCATGACTTTTATATTTAAGGCTGTTTCTTTTTTTGTCGATCCTCGTTTTACTCATTTATTTGTTAATACATGATTTTTTTTTCAACAAAAAAATCTAGTTTAGATGACTTTTTTAAATATATAAAATAAACGTCAATTAATATGTTGCAGTCGAATAATTAATATAAAGTTACAAAGACGTAGAAGCTTAATTAAAAGAACATTTGGAATGTTATGATTTTATTTTTCATCTTTCATGAACTTTTTTATTTAATGAATTTTTATAAATAGTTTTGTAAAAGGGTTAGAATACCTCAAATACTCTACTATTAATATATTTTTTGATGATAAAAAAAATGTATTGTTTTGAATTAGAAGGGTATACTGAAACCTTTGAGTTTGATAAGAAAGTTGAATTTGATATATTGTAGTTATATTGATTAGATGAATATTTACAAGTGATTGTATTGTTGATATTAAATTATATAGGTAATATTGAAAAGAATGTTTTGTGTAAATGTTTACGTTGATGATTGGGCAAGGTTTATATAACCCTTTGATATTATATTTGTGTGGAAAAATTTAGCAAAGATTATATAAAATGATAAATTTCTATTTTTGTGAATAAATTGAATATTTGTTTTGACTTGAATTAAAGTAGATATATTTTTGAGATAGACCGGTGGATAAATATTTTCTTTTTTTGTCAAATAAGATAAAAATTTATCTTAGATAAATTGTTTTTAGTAATATCACTCGAGTCATATATAAATGATGATTTTAATGTTTATGACATAACATTATTTTTTAAGCCATCGTTTGGTGATTAAATGATAGAGTTTTTTGTTCAAGTGAGGAAGATATTGATTTAATTCTCTCCTCATTGAGATTTTATATGTTTAAACACTCATTTGCACATTCAAGTTATGAAAAGAGTGTGTCGATTCTCTCATGCAAGGGTCAAATTATTTTTTTCTTCTCCAAAGATATATCGCTCAAATGTAATTGAATTAATATTCAAGTTTGACATGTCCTACCATTTAAGGGATGGAAAAATAACCTATACTAATTTTTTTTCTCCCCTCAGGAATGTCACTTGAGCAACATAAGACACACCTCTCGAATTTAAAAAGCTATATACAATGAATTTAAATATTTAATTGAGATAAAGATGTGTAATAATGAATGAGTATGACATTCTTGATTGAATGTGTTATGTTATGTGGTGTGGAGAAAGCTCCTTAATAAAAGAGATATGTTGACTTAACTAATTGTTTAAATAATATATCAAATTATTGAAGGAGGTTGTTGTATTAAGTTTTCTTAAGCATGTATAATGAACTACCTTGATTGTATCGGGGCTATTATCGTAATAGAAGATTTTGACATAAGTTAGATATTGGTCTTTGGTAAAATTTACGTTATATATATATATATATATATATATATATATATATATATATATATATATATATATATATATAATATTATACTCTTCTCACTTCAATTACTTTATTATTTTTATTATAATTTTAGATATGTAATCATTTATACATATATGATAATATAGTTGAAATTTCATTATATATTACACACCTAAATTATTAAAAATAAAATCAGCCAAATTTCATTCAGCTCGTTTTGTTTGTCTTAAATACATACATTATGTTAGGAATAGTCCAAGTCTGAGTCAAAAAGTCCCACATTGGATATAATAGACAAAGTTAAACACTATATAAGAATAAAAACTCATAACACCATTATCTTAAGATTTTGGGTTAAAGTGATGTGAAATGTTTTATATGTGTAAGACTAATGTCATATAACCATGTGGAACCACAGTCTCTAAATAACTATAACCATAATCCATATATAACAAAAACATATGAAATAATATATAACCCAACCCATTCTAATGTCAGTCTGATATGAACAAAGACATAAGAATTGTTTAGACAATGTTTTCTATAAATGTTTTTAAATAAAGAAGAAATAAAATAAATTAATATTTTTTATAAATTCAAATTAACTTATAGACAAGTAATTGGTTTTTTAAATAATTAGTAAATTAAATATGTTTTTACAAAGAATTAATAAATAATATAACATATTTAAAACATTTTATTTGGGTTGTCTATATGTGCATAAATATATACACGTACGTGACTCAATAGTTGACATTTTCCCCATTTGTTTAGTTGTTTAAAATAATTGTATTTTATGCATGAATGATAATTTATTTATTTTATAGATTCTATTAAAAGTAAAATTGATTTATTATTTGGTTATAATTTTTTTTATGAATAGGGTAGAAGCAAAAATTGTTTAATTACGTTTAGAGCTGTCAAAATGGATTGGAATCCGCAAGTCAATTCGGCTCACGACGGATTTCGGTCGGGTTGGGTTGAAAGTTTTTTATAAATTTCAATATGAGTTGATTTTTGACCTAACTCACCTAGAACCCGGCTCACCCTTGTTGAACCTGTGGTGAACCGGGTTGGCTTACCAACCTGCAAATAAAGGGTCACACAAGTGTTTCTTGTTAAGTTGAGCTTTGTATTTAGGTCAGGTTAGGTTATTTTTTTTAGTCAACACATATATAATTTGTATTTTTATGATTTTAGTTTATATTTGAATTGTATTGAAGTTTATTTAGATTTTAATTAGAATTATAATTTAGTTTTGACTGAAAAAAATAAAAAAATAATTTTTTTTAATTAAGTGAATCCGTGAGTCAACTCGTTTAACTCACCAATCCATGGTGGACCAGACCGGGTTTCATTTTTTTTGGCTCGTTAATAAGTGAGTTGAGTTGGATTGACTCACTAATCAACCCCTAATGAGTCGAACCAGGCCGAACCGAATTATCCGTTTTGACAGCTTTAATTACAATTATATCAGTCACTTTTATATTAACAAATATGGGTTATATTTAGCAAAACTATTTCAGTCTAAAAAGGAATATTTTTCAGTTGAAAGTTATTAGCTAAAAATCTTATCCCGGCTTATCAAATTATAAATGTTTAGTAAAATTAACTATTAGAATAATTTATAAGTGTAATTTAAAATATACATTGTAAGATTACAGAGAATGGACTGACCTTTACTTCATATATGGTAACTAAAATAAGTTATCCACAATTTCAATTTTGTTTTTCAAAGTTGCTTACAAATTTAAAAATAATAAAAACTTTTTTTTTTTCAAATACTGATTGTTTCAAGAAACTTAGGATTGGGAGTGGGTGAACAATGAAGGGAAAGTTATGAAGTCGTGTTTGGTGTTGATTTGTTTTGATGTTTTAAAGTAATATTCTAACTAAACTTTTTTTCCGAGCCTTGTTTGGACGTTGAAAAGAAAAATGTGAGGATCTGACAAGAACAAAGAGAGTATTTTAATGCTAAAAATACAGTGCATTGGTAACATATGATTTGAAAGATGTAGACTTTTTCATATGTATTACCAATTTGTAAGGCATGCGCAACCGCATGCTACTCATCGTGAAATAGAACTTCAACCTTTTCCCAATTGACCCTTCAAATAAGTGCGCATTTTCTAAACACCAAATATTGCCATTCCTCTCATCATCATTACTCACCAAAGTTCATGAATTTCATTTGGCCATTGAATTTGGATTCTTCGTCCTTGTCTTTTCTAGATGTCAACAAAACCAAATAGTGAGGTTGACGCAACAAGTAATTTTTATGGAATCACAAGAATAAAGACGAATCAAGTATAAGGGGCAGAGATTTGGTACCAAATCCCTCCACTAACTCTCTAGTTATACCTTGTTTAATTATTTTTAGTTTATAAAAAAATTGTCTATGTGTAAATTCAGTATCGTATCACGTATCAATGTCAATAATACGTGTCACTTCATGGTTGTATCATTGTCTTTTTTTCAATTAGATCCTTATATTTGTTATTTTGATTTAATTCAATATTTTTTTAAATGAAACAATTTTATTTCTCTCCAAATTTAGATCAATTTTTTTTGGTATAAATATTATACTGATACTTTTATTACAATTGATATTTTTATTAAATATTTCTAGAATTCACTTACAAATTATTAGATTTAATTATCATATGAATATAATTCTCATATTCAATTATTAAATAGAATATAATTATTAAAATATTTTTTAATATAATTATTATATGTTTTAGAGAAAATGTTAATTTTAGAAATATTAGTATAATTAGAATGTAATTATTAGATTTATGTTTGATTTTTACTACTTGTAAGAATTTTGGTTGGTTTAAAAATAATTCAACAAGTATTTATAATTAAATGTAAGACTTTATAATTCAATTTTGTAAATATTTAATAAAAATATCAATTTTCATAAAAATATTAGTATTAAATTGATATAAAAGACAATAACATGTCAAGAAAATGTAAGGTCATCAGGTTAAAAGAATTATATTCATTTATTTATAAAGTTTTGAAAGTGAAATATATCAAAATTTCAGACATAATGAATTCTAATTTTATGTCAAAATTCAAGAATTAAAAATATATTTAACTCTTTAATTATATAATAATAATAATATATTTAGTAAAATTAATTAGTTGTTAAACTAGCCACAAAAATAAAATTTATATAATTATTATAATTTTTCCCATGATAAAATACTTATTAAAAGTAAAATAAAAAATGTATTAACTTTTACAGTTAAAATAATATGATTAAATATGCTAAAAGTATTTAAAAATTAAAAATAACTAAAACCGTTTGTCTTTTTTCCTCAACTGTTATTTATATTTTAAATTGAAATATTTAAATAATTTAATATTAAAAATATAATACTTAAAAAATTAAATTATACTAAAATATTAATGATAAATATAGTAAATAAAAATAAACTAGTAGCTAGAAACTCAATAGTTTTTAGAAACACTTAACATTTAATTATAAGTTTTTAATTTCCCCTGAATTTTATAATGCACTCCATGAACTCAAGTAAAAAGACCAGGGAGATTATTTTCTAAAACTTCAATTTTGTGCCATGTACATGTACTCGGTATGGTTGAAGTTTTGATCTTTAACAAATTGGTTAATATTCTCCGTTTTAAATAAAATATTTTTTATATATTACTTGTGAATATATACATTACGAGTACATTAAAGTAATTCACTAAAATTACATTCATCAAACAATGGAATTAAGAAAAAAAACTTAAAATTTTATTCAATAATTCATTATATGCTATGTTTAAGCAATGTGTGAAAAATGTGAATAAATAATAATAGATAAGGAAAACATGACTATTTATGAAGAGAAAATCTATAATTAACGAAAAAAGTGATTTTATTTATTTAGTAAAATTTGATTAATTTCTATCATTACCTCTTTTTATCAAGTTTAAATTTTTTTCATTATAAGCTAACCATTTTTTTTTTTAATTTGTAAAATGACCTGACTCTTATATTAAAAATATCAATTACTGATATATTTATCGACAAATTTTGAAAAAAGAAATTCTGTTGACAAATATATCAACTAAAATATCAATTAATAATAAAAATTATAATATATAGAGAAAATTTATCAAAAGGTCCGTTGTAGATAAATTTTTTTGTTAATTAAAATTTGATTGACGGATGAAAATTGTTGATAAAAATGAAAATTATAAAATTCGATAAATTTTATTTTATTACCACATTTGTTTTCTTTGACAAAATTATGTCTATAGTTGATAAATTCTTCTAGTATCAATTAGTATGAATTTTTTGTGTGTATAGACCAGTACATAACTTATGGTTCGTAACAAATAATGAATAATTAAGTGTCAACAGATGAATCTGTAGTTGATATTAGATAGTTGATAATGACATTTTTTTTAATAAAAAGAAACTCTAAATTAATATCTTTAGAACACTACTATTAAATTAATATTTAATTATAATTTAATTATTTAGTTATAGAAAAATTAAGCTTCAAATAAAAATTTATAAAGTGTAGATTTTACAAGGAATTACCGTTTAAACAACACTTGTGAAATCTAATTCAGTTTTTTTGGACATAAATTCTTATTATACATTTAATTTCTACTAATAGAACAAAGCGCAGTCTTTGTATGTTGAAAATTTATACGAATGTTGAAAAATAAAAAAATGATTATAAGCTAGTGACACAAAGTTGAAAAAAGATTTCAGGTAAAGAATTTACTTTAAGCTAGCAATCTGAACTTTTAGAACAAAGTCTAAAAAATATGATAAGATTAGACATGAAAGGTTGGATTTAAATTATGGTTTAATGATGGTATTGATGTGTAACTGAGAATGTTAAGAATGATTGGAAAAGTATTAATGATTGAGAGAAGAGAATTGGAAAATGAGAGTGAAAGAAAGGGTTTCCTATTTTGTGGAATCTGGCTTAGGAACATAAATTGATTGTGGAATGAAAGTGATGAGGCAGGTCTATGCCGTTGAGTTCTGTTATAAATTTGTAGGACCCATGAGGGGCACATGGCCCCAAGATGTCTTGGGTGTATTAGGACAACATTAGGGACGGGTGCCTTTGCGTGGGTACCCCAGTGTTGGGTCAACTACAGCATATTTCCCCACCTAATGCACACAAGGATACCCTAACCTAGACACTCTTGTTCCCATGTGCACAAATTTAAGAGCAACATTCCAAAACGACAACCTCCTTTGTGCTTTGCTTTCTCTTCCCCTCACTTTCTCATAACACCCATCATCTTATTTTTCCACATTAAGGAACATGGTAACAACAACCCTAAATTACCCGAATTAATATAAATTTATTATTTATCACTAAGTAACACATTCCCCTCATCAATTGAGATTACCTTTTTTATGGTAAGTTATTTGGATTAGACAGCATCCATGTGGAATGACATGTTGACTTTTATTTGAACCCATGCAGAAGGGTAAACTTATAAAAAAATTTGTATTTATGTATTTGATTATTAATATGATGAATTAGGGGTTGTATTCTAATTGTGGGTATAGGGTAGGAGTCCTTTGTCACTTTGTCACTTTCTCTTTCCCCATTTTATAAGTAGTCCAAAAAGAAAATTTACATTTACATACAAAATTATAAACAAGATGTAGATTTTGTTGTACACAAGGTGACATATCTATAACTAAATTCCCTTTTTCTCTGTCAGCGTTTACATAAACGATGCATCTGTTGCTTATGTTGCTGCTTGATTGGGGGGAAAAACCGTCTATTCACAGGCCATGGGGTCCCTTCCATTTTTAAGTGTGACCATTGCCAATGATTCAATTTCACTTACCAACACAACTTATTATTGGCCAAAATTCACCTCTCCTCTGCATTCTTTTTATTCCTTAATATTGTTTTCACCAAAATTTCCATTGCAGTGAGAAAATGTGATATATAAAAATTGGATAGATTCAAATTTCAATTCAAGGTCGACGGCAACACAAGGTGGCGAGACATTAGTTGTGAAAAATGAGAGAGTTGAAGGATTAATAAGGAATATGATTAGACTGAGACTTGGGAAGACTTTGAAAGGGATGTATGGGATCTGGCTTTTCAAAATTTCGGAAATATTTCTGTCTTATTTTACATATTTTTATAATTTTTCAAATTTCAAAATCAAAATCTGACCTTTCTCCTATTCTTTTCTCAAAATTCTTCAATGATACCTTAAATAACTATTAATGACATACATAAGTGTGCATGTAGGGTAGAAATCACAGTGTAGAATCTATAGTTCTTTTTATTAAAAATAATATTTTTTTTTATGAAATACTTATGTTATATTATTATAATTATTTTAAAATTTCGCTGCTGCCTTAAAAAAACTTACTATTAATATGTTTCACTTTCATTTTATCTATTTTGATGTAAAAAAATAGTGATAATTTTTTCTTTTGTGACTCTGATAAGGAAGATAACTTGTTTCACACCTTTAGTAAGGACTCTGGAATGAAAAAAAAATTATGAAAAAAAAAGTTGATGGTTGCAGTATTTTAAATCTCATTTCATACTCAATTTTAAGATGCAGAAAATATACGCTCATTAAAAAGATGCAATTTTCCTCCCTACGAAGATGTATTGTTCAGAAATGGAAAATTGTTAGCAAATATTCTGTTGTTAAGAAATAGATAATTTTTTGTATGTAGAATGATGATAATAAATTTTGAAACTAAAATATCGTACAGACTACACAAGTTATACGCTAATGAATTAGGTAGTAAGAAAATGCAATATTTAATATTACTTATTATTTAATGAAAAAATATTTTTATTAATCATTTAATCAACTTCTTAAAAATAGTTAACAGTAGAGTTCTTTAAAATTAAATAAAAGATAATACAAATTATAATGTTTATGTTTTTTCTCAGTTTCAATAAAATTAAGAATCAGCTGTGGTTTTGGTGGTCCTTATACAATTTTTTTATCCATCTTTTGAATTTTGAAATTACTTTTTACTTTAAAAAAATATTTTTATTCCTTCACTATCTAAAATCGTTGTTTCTTTCGTCTAATATTTCTTTTATTGAAAATAAATAATATTAATTTATAAATGCAGAGTTATTTTTATTCTCTATATAATGCATTCGACAATTCTAAGAAAAATATGAGCAGAGTCACACGTGACGATAAAGATACAATTGAAAAACATTTTCTTTATAAAAACTTATTCATTTTATTAGAACTAAACACGTTTAATTTTAAATACTTTTTTAAAAGGTGGTGCATGTAATTTACCTTAAATTAATCATCAGATGTAATTTACTTGATAAATTATTTCTCAGGTTGACAAATTCTGGACGTAGTGGAAAGTTGAAAAACGTGTTTATTAAAATTATGTTGTTTGTCTGACCCACACACTGGAAATATTATGGACATTTTTGTTGTATCTGCGTTTGATTCATTTCATTGGAGATTAAGTTGAGTAAAATTATTAAGTGGTATAAAGTGTTTCGTTTATCAGATATATATATATATATATATATATATATATATATATATATATTGTTTGGGTTCAGGTTTAAAATTCTTAATTTATGTACTCTTGGTGATATTTCAATTAATTAACGTGCTAATTTCTTAACGAATGAAATATTTTTGTATAATCAAATTTAATAATATATGCATATTTTAAATTATATTAGAATTAAAATTTATAATAAATAAACTCTTTAAAATATATAAATCATCTTTTAGATTTATAGTAAATAGTTTAAATCATGATAACTTTTGAAGTTTTTGAGTATTTGTTTTCAAATATGAAGATTAAGGTAAGAAATATAATTTTAAAATAAATATTGAACCTAAATTTGATATTATGAAGACAAAGATATCAATTTTTTAGCCAATAGATATAATAACCTTTTTTGTTATTTTTGTATTTTCTTAATCTTATAACTTATAGTTTTTTTAACTAAAATTAAGGTTCGTATTTCTAATTTTTCTATCTTATATCAGTATTTATTCTCTCAATAAATGATTATTTATGCATCCTGTTGAAGTACCAATATTTGCTCCATATTACACACATATATATTTAATAACTTTTTTTAATACTTATATGTAACATATATATTTAAATTTTTTTATATTCGTATCTCAATATTTTTAATTAATCTTTTAACAATAGAATTTGTTCATGCTAAAATTGTATCTATATATCAATACGCCGTTACAATAGTACTATCAACGTTTGGAGTAAGAAAAGAAAAAAAAAAAAAAAAAGAGAAAAATTATTTTAATTTTAAATTTTATTATAAAAAATAATAAAAAAAAAAAAAAAAATAAAAAACATTTAAATTTTTTATT
>Ga0214545_1010724_pt1 | contig 13087 bp, 6 predicted proteins | sample CNSS4metaG_FD_160064 | JGI IMG/M metagenome (GOLD analysis project Ga0214545, IMG submission 160064) | Root nodule microbial communities from cowpea collected in UCLA plant growth center, Los Angeles, California, USA - CNSS4 | ecosystem: Host-associated > Plants > Roots > Nodule | place: USA... | reverse complement strand
ATATATATATATATATATATATATATATATATATATATATATATATATATAACTGCAATACTGTTAAAAAAATCATTAATGACAAGATAATGAACAATAACTAATCATAATCTTTTTTTATTTCAACATAAAAATAAAACTAACACGAGAAATGAACGTATTAGAGTTTGAATTTTATTAACATAAATAAGATTACGTTATATTTCATCTCGTGTTAAGCCCTTCTTCATTGAGTTGAGAAACTGTAAGAATTTGGGCCTTGGCCCATTTTCTTTGCTTTTCCTTTCTTTCTTTTCTTCTTCTTTATACGTATTCCTTTCTTAATTATTCTCGTATGTTCTCACCCTTTCCCCTCCATCCTTTTCTATTAATTTATGTCTTCAATCATCTTTTTGAAAAATATTCGATCATATATATATATATATATATATATATATATATATATATATATATATAATATGTAATTATATTGATCAATGAATTATGTATTATGTTTTGAAAAAAAAAAACTGGAAAAACTTTTTACATCTTAAATAATATTATATGTGTTTTGTTTCCCAAAAACCCTTTTTGTTAGCGCATACAAAACATCTTTTATGTATTCTACAAAATAGCATATCATATTTTTAAAAAATAGGTATTTTATTTATTCATCGCGCATATTCTATCTTAGAATGATTTCTTAAACATATTTAAACTTTAATACTCACCCATATATCAATTTTTAAAAACAACTCTCAAAATTTTTTGTTTTTTTAATTTATACGAATATTATATTGCATACCTAATATAACAAATAAGTTTCTCAACAAGTTTAATTGATGATAAAAGGAACATTAACACCATCTAGATGAGAGGGAAAAAATCAGTTTGAAACACGCGTTGATATGTCTATATTAGTAAAATAAAAATATTATATTAAAGCATAATACATATAAATAATACATATAAGTAAAAAAACACTCAAATATAACAGTCAATTTTTGTTTTTTTTTTCTCATTTTATGATATTTTTCTTTTATAAAGTACATACAATTAATTATTAAATAAAACGCAAAACGAGAATATTAGTAGTATAAACAATAGAGCTGCACTTATATATAAAAATATTAATAATACAATTATGCTTCTTAAAGCCATCAACAACTGTATAATCTGACAACTTGTCCACTGCAGATCAGATGGTGTAGCTTATTCATATTAGATGATAAGGATGCCCATCGCTCTTAAGTTTTCTTTACTATATCATTTTTGTTTTTTCAATTAAGCTGTCCTATACCCTTATTTTATTGGTAAATCCGTCACCTTTAAGTTTCATGATTTGTTTAAATAGTTAAAGCGTGGATGATTACAAGACATTTCCTTATTAAAAAAATAAATGATAAAGCTTTCCAATCATTCATTAGTCCATTAAAAAATCAAACATCACAGCTTTGCAATAGATTTCTTAATCATGTAAAATAGGAGCCAACCGTTGGTGTAGTGGATAGAGGGGCCCATACAAAACTGAGAACGCTCCACTTGCAGTGGTTCCGGCCCAAATTGTGAAGTGGGGTCCAATTTAATAACGCCGTTGTAACAGATTAAGCTGACGTAGGCGCGTCTGACTCCGTCAACATTACCAACCCGCTAACCACCCCGCAAATTGCAATCCTGAATTTCCAAGAAAGGACTCCGAAAACGCATCAGACACCACATATCACCCGTGTAATAAGCACCAAATAGGGACACAAGGACACGCGTCACAATGTGATTGGAGAGGATTCCACCCCTTTAGCTATAAAAAGGCCCACACCCTCTGTCTCTCTTCACAGTTCAATTCAAAACAAACTACTTCATTCTCTTTGCGCAGTTCCCTACCTCTCCCCTCAAGGTTCGTCTATTTTATTTTGTCTATGTTATTCATTAGTCCCGTGAATGATCATGTTTTCGATTAGCTTGTTGAGTTTAAGATAGGGTTTGTACAGTTTCATCGATCGTCAGAATCTTTTCTTTCTCTTTTACAATAACACGTCTTGAATTTTTCTCTGTAGTTCTTTATTACGTTAATTGTTTTCTTTTTAAGAAAATTTTCAGATCCGTTAACAGTCTTCTTATTTTAAAGAAAAAAAAAATTCAGATCCATTAACAACCGCCTTGTTTGGTTAATCCTGACCGAAGATTATGTATTTTTTTCCCTGAAATTAATCAGATCTGTTCTTGAGATGTACTTAATTCAGTCGGATAGCTGTTAAATTTCATCATTCTGATTCGTTTGTGGTTTTCAACTTTGCAGATGCAGATCTTCGTTAAGACCCTTACCGGAAAGACCATCACTCTCGAGGTCGAGAGCTCCGACACTATTGACAACGTGAAGGCCAAGATCCAGGATAAGGAAGGAATTCCCCCAGACCAGCAACGTCTCATCTTCGCTGGAAAGCAGTTGGAGGATGGACGCACCCTCGCCGACTACAACATCCAGAAGGAATCAACCCTTCACCTAGTTCTCCGTCTCCGCGGTGGCATGCAGATCTTTGTGAAGACTCTCACTGGCAAGACCATCACTCTTGAGGTCGAGAGCTCCGACACAATTGACAACGTGAAGGCCAAGATCCAGGATAAGGAAGGAATTCCACCAGACCAGCAACGTCTCATCTTCGCTGGAAAGCAGCTGGAGGATGGTCGCACCCTCGCCGACTACAACATCCAGAAGGAATCAACCCTTCACTTAGTTCTCCGCCTCCGCGGTGGCATGCAGATCTTTGTTAAGACTCTCACCGGCAAGACCATCACCCTTGAGGTTGAGAGCTCTGACACCATCGACAACGTGAAGGCCAAGATCCAGGACAAGGAGGGAATTCCCCCGGACCAGCAGAGGTTGATCTTCGCCGGAAAGCAGCTGGAGGATGGAAGGACCCTGGCCGACTATAACATCCAGAAGGAGTCAACTCTCCACTTGGTGCTGCGTCTTCGTGGTGGTATGCAGATCTTTGTGAAGACCCTCACTGGGAAGACTATTACCCTTGAGGTGGAGAGTTCGGACACTATTGACAATGTGAAGGCCAAGATCCAGGACAAGGAGGGTATTCCCCCGGACCAGCAGAGGTTGATCTTCGCTGGGAAGCAGCTTGAGGATGGGAGGACCCTTGCTGACTATAACATTCAGAAGGAGTCTACCCTTCACCTTGTCCTTCGTCTAAGGGGAGGAATGCAGATTTTCGTTAAGACTCTTACGGGCAAGACCATTACCCTTGAGGTGGAGAGCTCTGACACCATTGACAACGTGAAGGCCAAAATTCAGGACAAGGAGGGCATCCCACCGGACCAGCAGAGGTTGATCTTTGCAGGGAAGCAGTTGGAGGATGGAAGGACCCTTGCTGATTACAACATTCAGAAGGAGTCAACTCTTCACCTTGTCCTCCGTCTTCGTGGGGGCTTTTAGACTGTGCTGATCTCTGTTTTTAGTGCTTTCAAGACATTTTCAAAATCGTAATGTGGATTGGGTCTTTATTGACCCTTTAAATAAATTTGGTTTGTGTTGGACTGCATTGTCCCTTTTTTATTATGAAACTTTAGATATATACTATGCTATTCTATGTTGCCTTATGTATTGATTTACGATTATTAATCAAGTTTAGATATATATATATATAATAACTAATTATGCTATTAGTTTATGTTGCCTCATGGAATGATTAACTGTTGTTTTGAAATGTTAACTCGCGTAAATGGATGGATCTATGCCTGTTTTGAAACTGGAGTTTCGGTCACAGCCCAATGATCTAAGGTCGGTTTTATGATCTGGTTTACTGAGTGTGGGAGATGGTGCTAAACAAGTCTTGAACCTTTGAAGGTCGTTTCACATTCTTCATTCTATATAAAATTCTGTTAATCAAATCGAATGGCTAACTTCTAGGTCATTTTAGGTTATCAAGAGTGATGCTAGCCATCTTTGCACCTCTTTCGATTTAATCTCATTTTGTGCTTCTTTATTTCAGAAAATACTTTGGTCAGATTTTGCAGTTTTATGTGATTGTCACCAAACCAACATATAAACCCTCGTATGTATTCGTATGTCTTTTGAAAATCTCATCTATCAAGCGCTTGTATTTTTTTTAAAGTAAAAAGATATTACTCTACCAGTAATTTCAATTTTCTTTCAGTTAATTTATTTTCTTCTAGTAGATAAATCATGATATTATTATACTTTAAATATGCCCTGAGAAGCGAATACCTTGGAGTTCGAAGCTCCATCTCAATGTGTTTGCACAGACAAGCCAAATTTTTCAAAACTTTTCACGTATTTGCAAGTCACATTATGTAATCAACATCTCAAATAAATTGTCTTGCTCAATTTAATAATTTCCAACATTCGATACAATTCTTCCTTTCTCTCTCCCTCTCTCTTTCTCTCTCTTTCTCTTCTTTTGAGCAGCTACTAATTTGGCTTTAGGACCTATACCACCGTACCCATTGTTAACAATAAATGTGCAGTTAGTACTGCAGTCCTTACGTGATGCATAATATTTCAACTATCGTATAGTTTGTTGAACTTTAAGATGACTTGCAGTCCATTTTAGAACCTGAACTCGAGTACTTTACAATTTTAGCTTTAAAGAGGACCTAAGTAGGTAAAAGAAAAAAAAGAAATACACTTTACCTTAATTCCTAAATTTTATCTTTAAAAAGTGCATAAGTAGGTCAAAGAAAAAAAAGAAATACAATTTATCTTAACTCCAAAATAATGTACAATTAAATGTGCCAAAATAATGTAGTCATTGCACCCTTTTATGTCATTGGGTGAGGACTATGACTAGACTACGCTCATGTTCTTCACTCCTAATTGCACTCTTAGTTATAAAAGATAATTTTAATAAATGTCATAAGTTTCACCAAAAAATTAGCTTATAAAAAGATTATTTTGACAAAGTTCACTGAGAAATTTACAAAACTAATTAAATTTAACTTTTGAAAGACATGTCTTTTTTATGAACTCAAATAAAGCTTCAAAAAGTTGTACATCCGTTAAATTTATTACACTATTCGAAAATACATATATTCAGTATTATCAAGGGACAATATATTTGTTGATATAGAAAACAAAAACCCTCCATAATATTTTCTTGCAAATCTCACTCTGTTTCCTTCTATAGACAATATTTCTCCACAAATTTTGAAAATGACACCCATGCATATAATAACTAATGTAAGTAACATTAATACTTATAAGTAATAAGTATGTCTGCCTGCATCAAGAATTTGGGGAGTTGTACTCTTAGAAAACTATGAATTGTGAACTGATTTCTTGACTATATTTTTTTTCTTATAATTACTCCTTCACTTAAAAACATCATAATTACAAAACCTGCAATTGGTCTTTTTTGTTTAAAAATATTTTTAAACCCGTGAAGTTATTATAATATTTTTAAAAACTGCATAGCTTAAGAATATTAAGGAAGGTTATACAGACTTGATTGTCAAACGTGTACACTTGCTAGTAGCTACACTACTTATACGAGTATTTCTTCCGATATCCAGTAAATTTTGACTATTCAATTTGAGAACAACTTTTGGCAATGTGTCTCGAAATATAAAAATTATCTTGGAAATTTCATTCCAAAATGAATGAGACATCCCAAGAAATTTATTCAGTATATGAAGAAATTTTTCTTTTGCCATTGTATTCAGTAATAAATTTACAGGTAGCTAGTGCTATTTCCAATTCCAATTTTGGACCACTTTGCCTATCCTTCCAGTGAAATTTCCCATAAGGTTGCATCTAATACACAAACTTCAGGCAATACTTTAGTTCTTTCATATATTATCTATCTCTCTAGGACAGGAAAACATAACATGCGTTTAGTTCTTGGGAACGCCATTAAGCATATCAGTGGTGGAATGAGGATTTCGGCATGTTATCATAGTATCTCATCTTAGTATAGCAGGAGTTTAACACCATTTGGTTTATTTTTTGGATAAATAACATACATTCACTAAGTACATTACAGAACAGAAAACTCATGTAGTTGTTTTTTACAGTTTTTAGTTGCATTGGCAATGCAATCAACTAACAATCAGAAAGAAAGATAATCCTATTATGCACCTAAAAGAAGATGCAGGAAGCAGTGCAGTACTAGAATTCACTACACATTGCTCTGTTTGTAAAACTTGGTGTCAAGAACTTGCTTGCCACACATCGCACAGACTCCTGCCATACAGAACACATCAAGAATTGAGTTATGCACTTTCATATATAAGGCACCCTGTACCTAAAGGGAAAAAAAAATAAAATGTAAGGTAGCAAGGGCAAAAACATCTCAACATGGGATATTACCTTTAGAGTAAGCACAGGTGTGGCAGTACTTGGCATCCTGATGCACTTGCTGCTTGCATATGATGCACTTGGTATTTCCGTAAGGGGTCCATCTGCAAGAAATCAATTTAAGAATAAGTGCAATCCTTCACAGATTATTAATGACTGAAACAAGCATAGTGGAACAACTATCAAAAGGTTACAAAAGGAAAAAAAAAAAAACAGAACGTGTGACCCAAGAAGCAAAGGTATAATAGAATATTAGATAAAAATTTGCAGATGGTATCAAGAACCATCGACAAGCACAAGATTTGCATACAGATTTACGAAAAGGTAATGCCCCTCATTCAAGCGCATTTGCTCGTTTACTTTGGATGGAACTGGCTTATACCAAAATGTTACTCATTCTAAATCCGAAACATGGAAAGCTTTTGGACAGCTATTAAGCCATGAAAAACAAGAACCATACTTATAATCATTATCAATTCTTATGAAGTTCACATTTAAAAAACAGTACTTATATTGTAGAGCATCATTTATAAGTCCAATATTAAGCTTGCACTCATGACACCAATACGTACTATATAGTCAGTTTTGGAGCTTGAGACAGCTATATTGAAAATATTTCCCAAGGGCGTCATAAATAAAAATACAGATATACAGTTTAGCTTTTAAATATATGAACATTATATGACTAAAAACATGAAGCCCGAAACAAAACTAAATTGTAGGGGATAACTATGAAGAGGGAAAGTAATCAGGGTTGAAGGTGAAGTATGAAAGGATGACACACATAAAAAAGTATGAAATAGAATGAATTGTAATAACACAGATGTAATTGTGTTCAAAATTCGTTAATTACAGAATCAGGTCCTAGGGATACTGAGAAAATGATTAACTTTGTTATTAAAAATACTTGTTCAAAATAATAGCCAACTAGTTCCCTATGACTAACTACCGCCTGATAGAATTAGGTTTCTTTCTCGACTCATACAATACAACCATTAGTACAAATCTACACGTAAATATGCATTGCCTAAAAGAAAAAGAAAAAGGAATTATATTCTAACCATCAAACCAGGTATATGCAGTGACAATTGTGCAGGAAATCTTGGGACCAATACCTTCATGTAAAATCGCATATATGCGTAGCCTCCCATTGTGATGCATACAATTTACTAACACAACAAATTCAAAAACATAATATTCAAGGGTAAATCTCATCCTACAAGTTCAACCCATCAAATTCCTTAGAAATTGGTCCCCCCAAAAGGGAAGTGCTATGCAACACAAATGAAATATAGTAGCATAAATACTATTGAGACTCAAAGATGACAATAGAGGATAGCATCACAAAAATTCCACATTCATCACAAAAATTTATTACACCAAGCAGGTGTCGAGTAAGTCACATTACAAAATTTCCGCTACGAAACTAGAAATGTTCGCTTTAACATGTTATCAGCTAATGAAAAAATATACAAGGGACAAAGCTAAGTCATGTTGTGCCCAGTTCTAAAATTAATAAAAAAAATAGAGGAAACAATAACAAAACGAAACATTAAGGATTATCGAATACCTGTTCTTCTTGGAGAGAAGCTTGTTCTCGTTGATCTTGCGGCCACCACCCTCGGTAGTGTTGCTGGCCCCTTCTTTCCACTTGTCTGGTACTATCACCTTCGTTAATTTCTTCTCACCTGCAACCCAAATTCCAATTCAAATTCAAAACAATTAAATAACTGACGGAGACATGGAGAAGGAAAAGTCGGAGTCCAAGAACAGGAGATGAAACTCACACTTCTCGCAGACCATAGCTGTCGTCAATGTCTGATTGGATTCAGAATGTTGAGATTCGATAATCAAAGTTGGGATTGTTAACAGCAACAAAACCCTATGCCCCTTTCCTCTCAGTTTTTCTAAGGACTTGCTTCCACTAATACACTTCTTGAAAGATTCCAACTTTTTAACCCGTATTTGACAAAATTACCCTTTACTAAAAAAATAACTGAAAACCAATTAAAGATTTATGGAAACAAAAAATAAATATTTTTTTTATCTATTTTTTCCTTCAACAAACAGATTTATATCGGATTGATACTTAAAAATGTTTAGTTTCATTATCTATGAATACACGTTGTACAAAAGATTTTCTGTTCCGTATCTATATTTTAAAATATTAATTTTATTTTTTAAATATAATTATTTATTAAATTTTTTAAAAATTAATTATTATTTTTATTTATTAACAATTATTTTTTTATATATTTAACTTTATTTTTAATAAATATAATTTTATTTTATATATTAATAATATTATATTATTATTATTTATTAATATAATATTATGCATACTCAAAAATTATTTACAACAGACGTGACATCGCATATACGTTAGTATAATTTAATTATGAATGTGAGAAAAAGTTCAGAATTATAAATATGACAACAATTATATGAAAATATATAATAACAAGTTTTATTATTTAATAATCTTTCATAACAAAATACTTAGTAAGTTTACGTTCAAATTTTGTTAACAATTTTTAATAATGAAAATTGATTCAAACTCTACTACAAAAAATCAAATAATTTTAGTTTGAATTTTATATTAAATTAAAATTAAACTTAGCTAAGTTATATTTAATTTTTAATATTTGGTTCAAATAAATTTCTTATATAAGATCGAATTAAATTAAGCCACAAACACGTTATGGATATGTTTAAGAATTTATTTCTTTTATGCTATTAGTATTAAATAATTGCACACATTTAATAGGATTTCATTCTGTTTTCATCACTAATTTGATGTGAACACATCATAAGTTCTTATTTAATATATATATATATATATATATATATATATATATATATATATATATATTCACATCACATGTTAAAAGTTAATGGATTATCATTGATAACTTTTAACACAATTTAAGATATTTTTTTTATTTGTCAATTTGTTAAAGTTATTATAAGCACTAGTTAGTAAAATCTTTACTTATTTTTCTTAAAATTAAACTGTTAAAATCAACTGTTTTCATAAAGTTATTAATGGAATACTAGTATTAAAAATAAATTAATAATAATAATGAATCAATTTAAATATAAATAAGATGTTATATATTTAATTATTTATAGTATTAATAAGATGTTATATATTTAATTATTTATAGTATTATTAACTTAATATTTATCCTGAAAAGAAAAAAACACAATTGAATAAAAAATAATATGAAATAAAAAGTTAGTATGATAACTAAATAAACAAATAAGTCTGCATAGAAGTTTTTAACATTTAAAGTTACCAATACATACAGTTTAATGTAATTTTAATTAGTCTTTTTCTCTAATTCCATATCGATATGTTTAAGACGCTAAATATGATTTTAGAAAACTCTGTTTCTTGTAGATTCCTTGTATAACACTTTAAATTATGTATCTGTTCTATTCACTTCCCCACTTTTCAATGCACTTACAGAGATCAATTCATGTTTCTACTGTCACTCATTATTTTATAAAAGAAGAGTAACAATTATTAACGAACTTTCAAATGTGTTTGCTTCTCATCTTCCACTCATCACTGTTTGTTAATGGGTAGACATTTTTGTGGTTTAATAACAGTTTATGCATTTCACTGATACTTTCAGTTTTGTAAATAGCCTGTCAAAAGAAAGAGACATAAAATTGCCAACTTTAAAAGCTTACAAATACAAAACTGCACATTAATTATTCCAGTGGTATCAAAAAAATTACAAGGCAGAAAAGGGAGATTGAAAAGAATAAGGATTTTTGCGGTTGTATATGATATTAATAGTAATATTAATCCCATGGACTCAATGAACACTCCTCTGGTGTAGTTGGATAACGTTGAGCGTCGTTGCAGTAGTCATAGATGACAAGGTTCCTCTGAACCCAAGCATAATCCATTTTCTGATCACCAGAGAGGTGCCAAGCATCATACTGATCCCACCAATTTTTGGTTGTGGTTGAGACACATGCAGGGTATGGATCTTCCCATTGGCAACCATCCACACTGAAGTCCTTGTAGGATGAAACAAATGGAGCTAATTTCCAGTTCGTCTTCTCAAGCCCACCTCGTGTGGCCCATTCATCTGCATTCCATATGCTCGAGAACAAGTACATGGGTTTCTCATTAGGGAAGAAATTGTTTGCTTCCCCATTGTTCTTGAACACCCTCACAGGAACTCTATCCACAAAAAACCTGATAAACAAAATTGCTGTCATTAGAAATGGCATTCTCAGAAAACAATACTAATCCATTCTTCTTACTGTCCACGTGATTTATATCATACTTTTCACTATATTACGAACAAAACTTTAAACCGACAACAGCATAGGATATTTTGAATTAACAACTTTTTTTTTTATCTGAGATTCGGGTGTGAAGAACTGAGGTTAGAGCAGGAAGTGGTAGAATAATACATGAGATGGAACTTACACTATCTGATGGTTGTTCCAGAGAATGGAGTAGGTGTGGTAATCCTCGGTTGGGTCAAACCATAGCATATGCCTCATCTCACGCCCACCGGTCCCATTCTTGTACACGTTTGTTTGAATCAAATAAGGCTCCCCGGTTCTGTTTCCCAGAAACTCAAAATCAAGTTCATCTCTTTCTGGCCCTGCACCGTTTTCTGAGCACATCTGCAACAATTCCCCACTCGTCAATCACACTTGGATTGGATGCAGTATTATATCACACTCTGGTCTTAGAATTGATGTTTTGATTCAATAATTTGTATAATGAAGATTTGTTTCAAATACAAGTTACTGATTACTGAGATGATACTTTAGTTAGTTCTTATCAAACTTGGCAACTAATTACTTTCGTCTAATTCTAATTACTGCACTTAAATGGTTTGCAGACTTACATAATATGCTGTCACAACACCAGCAGAGTCACCTGCGACTAACTTCAGCTTCATACTGAACCACCCGAATCTGTAGCGTTGTTTTGTTTGAAATCCACATCCTGTCAAAACATTGAATGCTTGAGAAACAGCTCAAATATGAAATTTTATGCTAACAGTTCGAATTCTCCTCATAAAAATCGTAGAATCCAATGCAGGTTGAAGAAAGTGCATATTTCAATGTGATGCATTTGATACCTGTATCTTTGTCTAGTGAGAGATACCAGATCTGTCCATCTTTAGAGGTAGTAAAATGGTCCTCGGACCACATTATGCTGAAATTGTCCTCAAAAGATCCCTTGGACACAGCTGCTTCTGATGAATGAAAATGAGCAACAACAATTGCTGCAAGTAAAATTATGATGGACACTGAAGAACAGGTCCTTGAATCCATTCTGAGTGGGAAGAATATGGAGTCTCTGAAGGGAGGGTTTGTTTCTGAGTTAGATCTCAGAAACCGAGAAGGGGCACTTCATTCAATGACCGTGACTTTTAAAATGGTTTTGGCACTTCCAGTTGTAACATCATATGCTGATGTTCTGCTCTGCTTAGATTTATGCCGAGATTTCTTTGTTTGTTTAATTATATTGCATGTGCCAATCCCCAATTGTACAAATTTGCCCTTTTTGAATAGCAAGCTCCCCATAGTGTGTGTCCAAGATATCTATACACATAAAGATTATAAAGAACTAGTAAGTATATATATATATATATATATATATATATATATATATATATATATATATATATAATTTGATTAGAAGTTATGAGAAAGTGTAGTGAAGATTAGAATGAAATATATAGACATTATCGATTGAGAATTGTGAGTGCATGAGTAAAGTGTAGATGAACATGAAAATTTGAGAAAGAATTGAGGAGGTAAGGGCATATTGGTGAAAAAGAAATAGAAATGTGGGAGTGGGACCTTAGCCAGGCTGCATTTGCAAATTGCAATGCTAGCTGTAGAATAATGAAACTCAGAGTAGGGCCCAGCCATTGCATGTAACAACATCATCTTTCTCAATAATGGAAACACCCACACCACCGCCACTACCATTTCGATTCATTTATTATATTTTTACTTTAAACTTTACTTTATGCAATCATGCTGAAATTTAAATCCTTAGTCCTTTTTTTCTTTGCAACTATTAGACAGATCTTAGACTAAATAGTTTAGACTAAATAAATCATTTCGTGTGTTTAGTTTACATATATTTTTAATCTTTATAATATACTTATTGGGCATTTTTTATTATTTTTTCTCTTTTTCACAAACGGAACAAAATGTGAGTTTGATATCTCATCACATTAACACAGATCCATGTTTAGACCAACACCAGTATTATAGCTTCTACGTATCAAAACATCTCTTTGCTTTATTTTGATAAGAACGTATATACACTAAACGTAATACCAAACAAACCTGTTGAAAGCATCAAGAGTTCTAATTTGTGTTTCTTTATACGCAGGTGCAATATTATATATATTATTAAATTGTATAATTGTAAATTTGAGAATAGGAATTGAATACAAATAGTATTTCTTAGTTATTCAATAATTTAATTTACTTCAAAAACATTCTAAAAAACAACAATAACATATATATGATCTTTTTTAAAGAAGTTTCTTAACTTAAATAAATATTATTATCCAGATAACATAAATTTTATCATTTAAAGACAGTTTGGCCGAGTGGTCTAAGGCGCCAGATTTAGGCTCTGGTCCGAAAGTGCGTGGGTTCAAATCCCACAGCTGTCATAATTTATTTTATTTTTTTATCAATATCGAAAGACAGTTAGGCCGATTATCAGTGTCATGGGTTTTTTTTTTTTTCATGCCAGCCCAATTATCAGTGTCACTGGAC
>Ga0214545_1010722_pt1 | contig 13087 bp, 6 predicted proteins | sample CNSS4metaG_FD_160064 | JGI IMG/M metagenome (GOLD analysis project Ga0214545, IMG submission 160064) | Root nodule microbial communities from cowpea collected in UCLA plant growth center, Los Angeles, California, USA - CNSS4 | ecosystem: Host-associated > Plants > Roots > Nodule | place: USA... | reverse complement strand
TTTTATATTTTTATTTTATATAAAATATTTATAATATATATAAATTTTAAATATATATATATATATATATATATATATATATATATATATATATATATATATATATATACTAGTCTCAAAAGAAAATAAGTGGAGTATTTGATTTTTATTTCTCATAAGATGCAAAATTGTAATATTTTAAAAAAAGTAATATAGAAAATTAAACCGTCATATTTTCAAATCTATGGAATCAATACCTTAATTTTTTTTAATAAGATTTTGTTATTCCTAATGAGTTTTTTTAATGTATACCGTCTTTAAACAATAAATTTCAATGCATAGAAATGAAATCATTTTTATGAATAAAATGAAGGATAGTGAGAAAGTGTTAAACTTAGTTCAAATCAAAACTTGGATGTGGATAACTAATAAAGTTTCTAATGTGAGATTCATATACTCAGATTGGTGCTTGTGTCTAGATTTGTGCATTAAATCAATAGTGGAATAGGAGTTTGTTTTTTTCTTTGGTTAGTTGGGAGGGCTTTTGTAGCTGCCTGAAGTGTAGTCTTGTCCACACAAATCACATGGTGCTTGTTTGTTAGGTGTTTTGAGATATATTTTATTTGCGATATCTTTTTGAAGTTACACTTTTACTCAACTATTTATTTGTGTCTATCTAATTGTGTCATCTAGACGCAGGCTATATAGTCTAAAGATTTCTCTTGCAGAACACAAAGTGTGGGCTTATGGACCGGATGAACATACATAGAAAACAAAAGAGAAATTTTGTCACAAAATTGACCAAGACAATGATTTTTCCTTGAGCTTGTGAAATCCTCAACATTCTTTTGTTTCTTTGTCTTCAAAATTCTGTTCTGTTTTGGTTGTAAAATAATTATCTTAAATTGTTATATATTCTCTTCTTGATAGGTTATCGATGTTGTTTTCTTTTTTAATTTTATACAATTTTGTTCTTTGTTTTTTTATATGTAAAAGGGTTGAAGCACCCTAAATACTTCTCTATTTATATATTTTTTATTGTTGATAAGAAAAAAATAATGAACTTCAACATCGACATGTTACCTTGGGTGTGGTTCTTAGTTTTAACATGAGTTTCACACTTGTGATAATGCTGCAATATAAAATAAACCCAATAAAAATAAAACTAAACACGAAATATAAGAAAACAGAAAACTGCAACTATGCCGCTAATTAATTCAATGTATACCCTAAACAACAACGAAATCCACTTTAAGGAAAAACACGACACTAAAATTTGAAATAACATAGATGGGTGATGTTGATGCTTGGTAATAGCAGATACAGTGCATAATTTAGAGCTTAACATCTCTAAATTCAAAACTACTAACTAATCTTCAGCCTACCATTATTATTAAGTCATAATCAAAATTGAGATTCATTAATTTGATCTTCAATGGCTTTCTTAATCTCCACATTCCTTAACGACTGTGGCTTCATCAATCTTAAGTTCTTCCATCTGCTGCATAATTGTGTTCATACTCGCTTCAATCAAACCCAGCAACCCTTGAAGCTCTTCCTTGGTTAAATCTTTGAGATTAGGAAATTCTCCAGTTTCATCATACACTTGAAGCACGTCAAGGAACAACTCCTTCAATCTATTCTCTTCCCTCAGCTTCCTCAGCTCCTCCTTCGCCTCTCTGATCATATTTTCTACTCTCTTCTCTTCTTCTCTCTCCATTCTTCTTTGTTCCTCTTGTGCCAACTCAACCATTTTCCACTCTTTCAACTTCTTCACCATCTTTTTCTTCTTCTTGAATGTTACTTGCCTCACTAACTTATGCCTCAAAACTACAACTTTCACTCTCCTCTGAACAAACATGGCTTCTTCTAGTGATAAAACACAATTGATTAGGGTTTACACAAGTGCTTCTTTGTTATGTGGTTTTTAGATGCAAAACGATGTGTTATTTATATAAGTAGTATCATACAAATTTCTCTTGGGTTTCTTTATAAGAGAGGAAATTTAAAAAATGAAGCTGTTTATCAATTAAAATTAGTTTATTTGTAAGTTATAAAGAAAAATATTGAAAAAATGTAGTATTAAAAAGAGTTATATGCAGTTTTTTTTTTTTTAAGTTAACTTATGTACAGAATTAATATTAATCTATGTAGAAACTTATCTTTTTCCCTCTTAAAAGTTTATAGGACAAAGTTTCTTTAGACGTACAGATAAATTTGAATGTTTTTTTTACACCTAATGGGTACTATCTATCTCTTAATTATATTATTTGCTGATATAATGGACAGATATAGTTTAATAATTATTAATCAGTTTGACAACTAATAATTAAATGATAAGTTTAGTATAATAAAAATTAATAATTTTAATAATTAGTGAAACTTGAAAAAAGATAATAAATTAATGTGTTAATTGAAATGATTAATTTTAATCTGAAAAATTTAATAATTAGTACTGAAAATTAAGTAATATTGAAGATTATTTATATATTTTATAGTTAGTATAGTAAGTTAAGTCATACATAATAATAAGTAATAAATGAATAAATGTAATGACAGATGAAATTTGAACAAGTATAATTTAATAACTATTTATAGTTAGTGATAATTTATAAGTTTAATATAATAATAAATGATAACTTTAATAATAAGTAAAAGTTTAATGCAGTGATAAATTAATATGATAAATACTCAGCAAAACAATTAATATTTTAAATAAAAACAATTAGTAAACTTAAAACTTTATAGGAAAAAAAATGTAAAACTTAATGATTAATAAGTAATAAATTAATGAGTGATGTAATAAGCTATGAATTTATGATTTTTCTTTATATTTAATAATCAGGAATAAGATAATTAGAGATAAAACATTCTGCCCATACTATAGAATTAATTACCGTTTGATTTTCACTTTGATTTGAAATGTTTCAATGTGGTTCTAGATTTTAAAAAAGTTTCAATTACATAAAAAAATATCAATTGCGTCATAATTTTTTAAAAATTGTTTCAATTATTAAAGACATGTCACGTATTAATATGTGATTTTTTTTTAAATTTTTTTTATACCACGTGTAAGGTCTTTAGTATGACACGACATAACACTTTTTGTGTCACGTGTCAATGTTAATGTGAATGTCAAGTGTAAGTGTCATTGTCTATATTTCAATTTAATCATTATATATGTTTATTGGATTCAATTTAGTTTCTACATATATATCTTTGATTTAATTTAGTTCATACATATGTTTCTTTGATTCAACTTAATCTTAATAATTTTTTCAAAATAGAACAATATTGTCCATTTCCAATTTAAGACCAAATTTCTTATTTGTATAAATGTTACGCTGATATTTTTTTTAAATGACTTTTTAACCTATTACATTATTATATATTATTAATCCATGTCTTGTTAATCATGTTTTTTATAAGATTAAAACTAATTAAGTATATTTGTTTTTTACAAAAAAGTAAGTTTTTAATACTAATATATTATTAAACTATGTTTTTTTATAAGAATAAATTAATTAATACCATTTATACAATAATAAATTTGACCATCTTTTAATTGAGACCAAATTTGATATTTGTATAAATGTCTACGAATATTTATATTAAAATTTAGTGCTAAAAGTCATGATTAATAAACCATGGGTTAATAATATACAATAATGTAATACGCTAAAAAATCATTTTTAAAAAAAATATCAATATAATATTTATACGAATAAAAAATTTAATCTCAAATTAGAAATGAACAAAATCAATCTATTTTAAAAGTAAAGGCCACGGTAAAATGTTCATATCAAAGTAGGACCAAGTGAGTAATTAAACTTATAATATATTTTGTTATTAAAATTAGTTTGTATTCACTTTTATATTTGAACAATTTATTTTCAATATTTTTTTAAAACATAATAAAAGATAAAATAGTAATATAAATATGTGTATTTATTGAGAGAATTATTTTATATATACCAATGAAAATATATGCGCTAGGTGCATGTGTTCTTTTAATTTTAAAAATAAATATAATTATTTTTTAAATTTTATTATGAATATTTTTTTTTATAGATATTTTTATTTATTAAAGATACTTATTTGAAAAAAAAAATATATGATAACATATTATAAAAACATCAAGTTAATTAATAATATAATAAAAATCATTTCATAAAAAAAAGTGACTTACATTAGAAATACATGGGTTAATTATTTTTCGTTTTGAAATTTATTACTATTTCAAAATTTGATCTTGTTTGATCCTCGTATTTAAGAAATGTATGAATGTAGTTTTTCTCACAACGAAATTAGGTTATTTTATACTGTGTCCAATTATATGTGTCCATATATATATATATATATATATATATATATATATATACTTTTCTTCTCGTGACTGTTCCTCATACCCTACCCTCCGTTCCTCCCCCTCTTCCATCCTCTTGGCCTCTGCTCCCCCTACCCTCCCTCCCTTCCCCCACCCTTCTCCTCACAATACCTTTATTCTAATTCTTAACCTCTAGCATGCTCAATAATGAGATTTCACTATTCCCTTCAGTAGCGTAATTCACATAAACTACTTACAAAATATGAACTTTTTCTACCCAAATTCCTTATCTTTTTGCGCTCGAAAATCCAAGCCTAGAAATTTTCATCTTCCCAATAGTAACTACAATTATTCAAACATCAAATAAAGCATTAAGCAAACAAGGGGCAATGATTTGGTCTAGATATATAAGATCATGTTTTAAACAAATTAAACTGATAATAATTGAAAGTAGATAGGGTTTAAGATTTCCCCCAAATTGCAACATACACATTTTATAATTACTACAGAATCACTACAATATAGTAACTTCCATTAATTCAAATTAACAAATCCTTAATTCCGGCTCTCTCTTCTCCATCTCTTTTGTCGATCTTAATATTTGCCACCATCGTCAAGCCAAGGAGTCCCACTTGCGCGCCCTTTACCTATTCCATAAACATGAATTAGGGTTTCTCCACACTCTGAATTCCACTTCATAATCTCTTGATAATGAGATAATGGAGGTTCAGAGACCGGGAGGGTGCGAGAGGAGGAGGGAGGGCCATAGAGGGTGAGGTATGAGGAATAGTTGCGGGGAAGGTGGGGAGGGAGAGAGATGGGTACACATGGACACATACACACACGGACACACATGGTAGTATGTTTGCTACGTAAAAAAAAAAAAATCTAACGTCATTTCGCTATCCGACCCACAACAAAAAAATCTTTTATGTCACTCGTCCAGTTACCCGCCGAATAACCATTTAGAAAATATCCGTGAGTTTTCTAAAACCTATGGATATCCATGGATATCCGCATATATTTAAAAAATAATAATTTAGAATAAAATCCTAATAACATTATAAGAAAAATAGAGTTGAGCATTTTCATTGCCAAGATCTAAAAAAAATAGAACAATAATATCAATATTTGATTAATACAATGGAATAAGGATAGAGTTGAACAACAATAGAGATCGAAAATTAGTGGTAATATTGACGGTCACATTCGACTCCGATGCAAACGACGAGGCAAGGTTGTCGCGCTCTGGCTTCACGACTCGTAGATATGAAGGAAGATCATAATTCCTGCTCGAGAGAGAAGAGGAGACTATGGCCTATTCGGTCAACAACGTCACAATGATAGACAACAATGACACAATGCGACGAAGATGGAGGGATGACATTACCTATGGTTCCAAGAGGATTTTGACGCGTGAAGGAGGTAAAGAACGGTGTCATCGGTGCCAACGATGCCCTGGTTGCGCCACGTCGACGCTGGTGAAGAAGAGTAACTAATTGGCAGTGATTGCGGAACAATGCCACCTGTGGTGGTGAGCTCAATGATGGTTGCTTGTTCTTGCTTGACCATGCATGAAAGTCTAAGAAGAATGAACACAGGGAGTAATTGTTGTTGCTTTAGTGTTTTCACTTAAAATTTTGCAGAAGATCCTAGACTGAGACATTGTTAGAGAAGAGAAGCAGTAGAGGGGTTGTTGCGAGAGGCAAATCTAATTTTAACTATGTGTTAGGTCAGGATAGATTATAAATTATAAATTATACTTTTAACAAGTAATAGATATCGCGAGTACAAGCAGTATGATACTCGACTTTGTCTCATTAATAAGAAGGTATTATTTTACCCATTATCCTCGCAAGTATCCACAAACTATCCGTGACTTGTTTTATTTGTGGATATCCGCGGACACGAGTATTTTTGTTATCTTTATGAGGACTAAACCAGATCCAACTTTGAAATATGAACGAATTCTAAAATTGTATTATACTTTAAAGACAAAAACATAATTAACTCAAATACATAATTGAATAATGAATCAATATACATAAAAGATAATATTAGATTCAATAACAATTGATATATACTTTTCGGAAGACTAATATTAAGTAGTCTAACTATGGAACTTCTCCATGTTATAGGGTGCTTTGGCCACCACATTTTTTTAATATATATAAATTAATATGTAAAAAATAATTTATTTGATTGGTATAATTTTGTGTACATGGTATCTCCAAAAAAAAAAATCATTTTTTTGACACTTCCAAAATACTTATTGAAGATCTATCACTAATGTCATACAAAACACTAACACTTGACTCACTCAAAGATTTATATTAATAACGAGCCTAAGGTCAAGGATCACTCAGAGTTCATTATAACCTAAGTCATACATCTACAAATGTTACAATGTGCAAATACTTTTTATTTACTTCTCATTACATGATGCCTTAGTCTATACAACTTAAACCATCAATAAGGAAATCTATATTATATCATAGATTCCTTTAAGTAATACACAAATTCAACTATGACCCACATGTCATCACAAGCTTGGGAACTTTAATTTTCATACATGTATATATCATTCGTAAACATAATATTCATAATATCATACACCATTTAAATAAACTAAACCAATAATGTTCAACATTGTCATCATCATATATCACACCTTTTTACTTCATTATATTTCATTATATTGTATCAGAACATCATATATTACTCTTTCATATATTACTTTAATTTCCATACATGTATATATCACAACATCATATTGCATGAGAATTTTAAAATAACTCATAAAACACAAACATTTTATGACAATTGTTAAAGATAATAAGTCATGTCGAGTTTCTCTCATCCAACCATACTCAAATATAACTCAAACAAAGCTAAGACGATAAACTGCTATCTTTTTCGGACCTTAAGTTCAAGAGGAATAATTTACTTAGTTTAAAAGTTCAAAAATAATAATAACTTCAACTAAAATTATCAACTTGACCTTTGCTCACTAAAACAACCAGAATTATAGTTTGATCTTTTGTATGATGTCTCACATAATATTGTCCGATCATTTTGTTACCTACAAAAGTATTTTGATGCTCAAGTAAGTATTTGATCTAAATGGTAATAATAAATGGAAAAAGTTTCAAAAATATTAAATACTTCACTTACATACTCAATTTATAAAGTCCTTGAAGAGTCTAATTATGATATGATTTTCTAACCTTCTTTAGCGTGATAATCCAGAAATTATCATGTTAATATTACTTCTGCCATGACGATCGATTCAAGGATAGAACCGGTATGTACATTATTCTTCTTCTTTTATATACCTTCGTTTCTCATCCCTGATACATACAACATTACCAAATCCGAAATCCGAGCAGTGCACTGTATATTTCCAAACAATGTCATCCTATTTTGGAAGACATAACTCCAAATAATAGAATTATTGTTTTTAATTATACATTCCCTCTTGCATCTTTTTATTTGTTATACCAATTTGAAATACAAAGCTAGTTTATAAAATACTCATTTTAAAATTAATTTAATTACTTTTTAAAATATTTGTTTCATAATACTATTTTATCATTTTCCGGAATACTCACTACAGGGAGAAAGATGTATTATGGATCATGTGCATGAAGAGAAATGGGTTTATGTGTTCCAGATTATTGTTGAGGAAGTGACACACTGATAACATTTTGGATTTTAAAAAATTACTTTAAACTTCAGAGATAGTGCAGGCTTAGAATTTTTAAGTGTAGGAAGAACATGTCCTGTTTGCAGAGTCTACTAGGGACCCACTTGAGCATCATAAAATTGTTTCAAATTATGTCCTTTGCCGGCATCATTGATTATGCATCTGATACCAATATGGTTGCATCATCATGCTTTGGGACAATATTTTATAACTATATCGTGCTTGGCCTACATGTATATGCCATCACATCACCTAATATTCAGATTCATTGTTTCTATGTTGGAGATCCAACGTCTGAAAGTCACTGAAATGAGTACTTTATGATCACACTATGTAGAGAAAGAACAATATAGAAACTTAACGCAGAAAATTATACAAGGATAGCACGAAAACTCAATATATGAAATGAAAAACGAAGGTTATGCCGGAGTTACAACAGAGATATAGCTTAAAGAAGCTTGGATAATTACTAATAAAATGCTTCGCTTGTATGGTTGTGGCTAAACATGCTACAATCAAAAGTGTAATATTACAAAGATTTATATTTGGATTAATTTATGTGTGCTCCGTTAGATTATAATCACTAAGAAATGCCAATTACTAAAAAAAGGTCTGATCTCGGAAGAAGCTTTTAATACAACAGGAATCCAAAAATCTTGGATTGTACAACGACTATGAATAACCAAAAACTAAGTAACTAGATTTATAAAAAAAAAAAACGAGACCATCAAGGACTATGAATGAAGTGAAACACAACAATAAATCACACAGTGTACATGCTATCACGTAAACAATGATACAAAAGATCAGAGGATCGATGCATATCCCAACATACAAAGATACAATGGGAACGACCTTTCATTCCCGATATTCCAGCGCCCAGAAACACCAAATGCCTTGCTGAAACACGATTGTGTGAACTTCACAACAAAACCCCAAGGGTGCTTCCCCTTTTTGGTGAGCATCCCTAATAAGAATAAATAGTTAAGAATTAATCCTCAAATCTGAATCATGAAATAAGGTACCTTCATCAGTTGACTAGACGTCAACACTACGAACAATGAATGAAATGGATAAGTCAGCAGGTCAAGTGATTTCAGTCAATTCAAAATGTAGTGCTACTCTCACTTGCAGAAAGTGAGGGGCCTTCAGACTTCACCAGAGTTGACCCTTTGCTACTAATGTCAAGCCCCTGGAAACGACCAAGCTGGTCATTTTGCAATATTTCTGATAGTGTATGAGAACTAGTTTGATGCAGTGGATGAGTTGGCATTGTTGATGGGGAGTGACCAAATGATGACAACTGGATGTTTTGGTGACCAGAAGGGCCTGATTGTGACACGATTGGACTGAAAGTTGGTCCCGTAAACGGCATATGGTGCATTCCCAAATTAAAGGATTCAGTGTGGCTCATCATCTCACCAGTAGCAACTTTAAGTCTCTCAACTTCCTTTTTCAATGCTTCATTAAGAGCTATAACATATCAGAAACTAATTTCAGTACAATTAGCTAATCCTAATAACACACTTCTAAGAGTTACATTAAAAAAAGTAGTAAAGTACGTATTTTTTATGTATATTAAGAATATAATGATGGTTACCATCTCGAAGCTGTGCTTGCTGCTCCATGGCTTGCAGACGGAGCTTAAGCTCGGTATTTTCAGTACTCAGGCCTGTCGTGTCCCTCTATAAAAAAATCAAAATAAGTATTTGTGTCATTTCTATTTAGCCACAATTGGTTTGTATACGCATACGAAATAAGTCAACCCAGTAAATCCTCAAAAACAACGCCCCATTACATTACCATGCAGCATCAGGAAATCCCTTAACAAATCAGAGTCTACTCCGTAAAATGGAACGTCTAAAAGCACTTTAAATTTTAGACACGCACAAACCTGGTATAATGTCAATTGAGCAGAAAGAGTTGTGGCTTCCGTCTGAAGTGTTTGAACCTTGCGCTCGAGTTCTTGTATATAGCGAGCTTTTCTCTCTTTAGATCGAGCAGCGGATTGCCGATTTGCAAGTATTCTATTCACAAAAACAACAACATCATGACAATAATAATAAACAGAATCCAATTCAAAGCAATCACTTAATGAAACAAGTGAGCACTAGTTTTAACATAAACCCTTCGCTCTCGGCATTTAAATGGTTCTTCATGCTGTAACAAGGTTTTAAAAATGCATTCACATCCTCAATTTCAGCCACAACGACAATTCTTTTTACCAAATTATGACCATAACTTTTGCCACAACAAGGTTCTTTTACACACTCCAACCAAGTGGCAAACGCAATTTAAGGCTACATATGCCTGACTTTTCTAGCAAATGTCATGGATTGCCGTGAAACAGTGACGACGACTGCAACTAAAAACCCTGACCTCTAATTATTCATTAATTAAAACATATCAATTCACACAGCATCATCAAAATATCACAACAGAGAGGTCAAGCAGTTTCAACCTTCAGCAACAAGCCTCAATTTAACTTCATAAACCAATTAAATTTGAAACGCGAAAATCAACTAACGTAAAACCTTAAACTGATAAGACCAACTGTTTACTAATTCACACGTCACATCGAAGTGTAATCATTAGAACCCAAAATCAAAGTAAAAGAAGCATTGCTGAGATCGCAGTTGAGTTGAGAACCTCTTAGCACGCTTAGGATCAACTGTCCATAGCTCGGCTAACTTATCAGGAGGCATAGCCTTCTTAGCTTCCATAATTTCGCCAAACGATGAAGAGCCATCGACGGAATTACTGTGCCGGTGCCTCGCCATCGCCGGACTTTTCTCCAGTTCTCCGGTCGGATCCGCTCCATTTCCTGCACCGCCCGACCCGTTTGCACCTCCCAGCTTGTCCACGTCAATGTACGTCGAGAACAAGTCGTCCTCGGATCCGATCTCGTCCATACTCGCCGTAGATGACCCGCCGGCAAACGGATCCGACGGCGACAGGTCCATCATGTCGTCCGGAAGCCGGAAACTCACCTCCGAGTGAGCTCGCCGGTGGTGAGGCCCGCCGGAGCGTGCGAAAATCGAGGACGATGAGGCGCCGGCGCCGGCGGCCGCTGTTGACGGTGCCGGTCGCGGTGGCTGAGATGCGGCATTGGCATTGTGAGGATTGGGATTGGAATTGGAATTAGGGTTTGAAGATGGATCTTGCATCTGTTCCCTAAAGCTAATAGTTTTGTCACCCAACAGAATTGAACTCTCTTCCTTCTTTCTCTCCACTTCTAACATTTCCGATAGACACGAGTAAAAAAAAAACTATATATTTAAATAATAAGAATAATAATAAATATATTATGTTAAGAGTTTTTTAATCAACTTAACTATAATGTATCCATAAATTCGTTTTACGTTACTTTTACATTGTTATATACGATTTTATTTTTTATTTTTTGCTATTCTTTAGAATGAATGATATTATTAAACATAAACAAAAAAAAAAACACCATTAAAATGTTGAAAGGAAGTATTTATACTACATAACATTTTTTCCAGCTCATGATTATGAAAAATAAAATTTGTAACAGTATACTTAAGATTTTTGATTCATGTATATAAAAACATTATACTAAGCCATTCAAATTAAATGATGACTTTGACTTTGAAATAGTTTTTAATAATTGCATTAGTTATGTATAATTATTATATTCAATCCAACTAAATTATTCTAAAAAAACGTTCCTCTGAATTTTAAGGTAGGGCACTTTCAATATAATAATTAAACACATTAATAAAATAATTAATTTATTTGAATTTTTAAAGAATATTATGAATGTATCATATTATTTTTTTTATTATTAATGGTTTTTAAATTTTTTTTATTATAAAGTATTTTATAAAAAAGATAAACAAATCCCGGAAAATATGTACTCTATAATAAAGAGCAAAGGGAGTAATTACTTTCAAATTATAAATAATTATTTTTGTGGAAATTTTAATTAAACTCTTTTTTATTATTGTTGTAGAAATAGAATAATATTCTTTACTTATAATTTTATAAACTACCTTGTGATCCCCGCCTTGTACAAAGGAAAGCGATGTGAATTAAACTATAGATATTTATATATATTATGGTATATATTGTTGAGGGCCCAAAAGATATTTAATTCGTTGTTGCCCAAAAAGTCCTATTTAATTTGTATCATATACAATTATATATATATAGAATTATAATTTATGCACATCATTTTCAAACATCACGTAATACCACATGCACAATCATGTGACACGGTTGAAAAGGTCCATTGATATGTCACTATACACTCTGTGAATTAATGTTTTGACCTTTTAAAAGGTATTTTTAAACATATTAAGTATGTAGGTGAAGAAGTTAAAGTAAGTAGAATAAAAAAATGCTATGAAATGTTATTAGTTTTAAAATTTAGCTTACATCTTATTTTTTTTTTCATAATGATGTTGTCATACGAATTTGGGTTGAGTCAAAATATCGGTGTTGTATATGAGAATAACAATTTCTCTTGCTATCGACGAGAGGTTTGAAGGTTTGTTCCAGTATATTCAATAGTTTCACAGTATTTAGGAGTTGAGGTCAAACACAATTTAAATACCTATTCTTTTCTTCATCCATTGAGGTGTCTGTTAAAGACAAAACTGTGACGACATTTTAAAGTAGACAATACTTTGCAAACTGTGGGGACAACAACTACCCTTGCCCTTCATATATAATTTTTATCATGAGTTTTGTTCAATTTTTCTTGCTTTATATTCTTTCATTTTATTTTTTATTTTTAATAACTTTTAATGTGATGACAAATGATTAATGGACTTTAGAACATCAATTTTTAAAAGAAAATTCATATTTTAGGTAATACGAGAAAGTGGAGAATGGAATGGTGTTCACTACAAAAAATTTATTGATGAATTATTTTATCTCGAAAAATACAACCAATTCGTTATATGATTCACAACAAAAATGACAAATTGTTTTTAAAATTTATCATCATGTTCATGTAAATTAATTTTAAGAATTTAGAATATAATTTTTATCATGAGTTTTGTTCAATCTTCCATGTTTTATATGCTTTTATTTTATTTTTATTTTTA